>Ga0265327_10000095_pt1 | contig 194803 bp, 186 predicted proteins | sample 41621metaG_FD_202089 | JGI IMG/M metagenome (GOLD analysis project Ga0265327, IMG submission 202089) | Rhizosphere microbial communities from Carex aquatilis grown in University of Washington, Seatle, WA, United States - 4-16-21 metaG | ecosystem: Host-associated > Plants > Roots >...
CGATAAGTATCGCGCGTAAACACCTCGGCATAGCGATCCAGCGTGAGATGCTTGTCGATCGCGTATCCGTCCTGCGTCCAGAAGCTATAGAGCGCCAGCAGCAGCATGGGTGCGGCCATCGCCGCCAGCATCACCAGAACGGTGGGGCTCAGAAGCGTGTAACCCTTCACCGCATCCGACCGGCGATAGAGCGTGGCAAGCCAGCGCACCAGCCCGCCCGAATACCGCCCGCCGATCACATCGACTGTCGCCAAAGAACCCGCCCAGCCTCATCCAAGGTTAATTGTTAGGAACCCGGGAACCTCAGCGCAACATCCTCTCGCCCATTCGCAAGAATATGCTGCCGACCCGGGATTTCCGCGACGTTCGCCTTACCGGCAGTAACACCTCCGTCCTTTAACCGCTGTGATCGTTTGCACTTGAAAAATTTGAATAAAATTGTATCTCTCGGAGCGTGCCGGGGCAGGCCTTTTGTAAAAGTGTGTGAGCAACGTTGCGTAGAGTTTCGAGCACCTCGCGGCCGCGTTCCGATGCCCGCCCGCACAAATTCGTCAGGCAACCCCGTACAAGATGGTGGCGCGCCCTTTTGCTCGCGCCGCTGTTCGCCAGCCTTTTTGCCGTCGCCATCGCCGAACAGCGCGGTTTCTCCGGCATCTCCTCCAGCGGCCACGCGACACAAAAGATGGTCCTTGCCGCATTGAAGGATCCGCTTTCGCTTTTTGCCGGCCGTTCGCCCGGCGAACGCGGCGCGGGCCCGCTGCTCTTGACCAAGAAACCGCACGAACGCGTGCTCGCCGCCGTTCATGAACGCAATCCCGCGCCGCCCGCCGCCGATGATGTCGGCCCCGCCGATGATGTCGCGCCCGGCCAGCAATCCGCCTTCTCGCCCGCGGGCCTTCCCGGCGGCGTGGAGAACACAACCTCCATCCCGCCGCAGACCCCCTTCAATTTCGGGCCGCCGGGTTCGCCGCCGCTTCTGTTTCCGCCCTTTGAAACGCCGCCGCCCTCCGGTCCGCCAAACGGCCCGCCAACCGGTCCGCCCACTGGCCCGCCAACCGGCCCGCCCACCACGCCACCGACCGGCGCTCCCGAACCGGCAAGCTGGACACTGCTGTTGTTCGGCCTGTTGTTTGTTCGTCGGCAAAAACCGCGCACCGCCTGAAACAGCCATGCGCGCTCTCTTGCGATTTCTGGCGATAGCGATGGTGCTCTGCGCAGCCATCGCACCTGCAAATGCAACATCGGGCACACGCATCTGGTATCCCGCAGACCGCACGCCCGAACTGTCGCTGCCCGGCGGACATCGCGAAGCGGTGCACAGCCTGCTCAACATCACCGCGCCCATGCATTTCGGCGATTTCGTCTGGAACGACGATCAGATTCCGCAAGGCCGCGTCTGGATACGCGTCGATCTCACCCACCAACTGCTTTCGGTGTTTCGCGATGGCAACGAAATCGGCTCTGCCGTCATCCTCTACGGCGGCGACAAACACGACACGCCGGTGGGAAGTTTCACGATCCTCGCGAAAAACCGCGATTACTATTCGCGCCGCTACGAAGCCCCAATGCCTTATGCCCTGCGCCTGACCGATGACGGCGTGGCGATCCACGGCAGCAATGTGCGCGAAGGCTGGGCCACGCATGGCTGCATCGGCGTGCCTTTGGCATTTGCCAAACTGTTATTCGCCGCCACCACCAAAGGCGATCTGGTGGCCATTTTGCCGGTAAAATAAGGCGTTACGCTGAACTGCATAAAATTTGAATCATATCCGAAACACGCTTTTGCACACTGGTTAACCGGGTCTTTCCACGCCGTCTAAACCCACCGCACCTGAAAATCCTGCCGCACGGTAGGAGTTTTCGGAAATGCGAACCCGCTGGATGTCGCGCCTCGCGGCATGTGCCGTTCTGTTGATTGCGCCGGTCACGATGGGCGCGATCCAGCCGCTCGAAAAATTCGATCAGCACATTCTCGATGCGCACAACCGCGAGCGCCTCGCACTCGGCCTGCGTCCGCTCATCTGGAATTCCGCGCTCGCCGAGTCCGCGCAGCAATGGGCCGATTATCTCGCCTCGACCGGCCGCTTCGAACACGCCCCCGAAAACGGACCGTATGCCGAAGGCGAAAATCTCTGGGCCGGAACCAAAGGCTATTACACCGTCGATGCGATGGTGAACGCCTGGACGCGCGAGAAGCGTTACTTCAAGCAAGGCGTCTTTCCTCGCAACAGCACCACCGGCAACGTCGAAGACGTGGGCCACTACACCCAGATGGTCTGGCGCGCGACCAGCCAGGTCGGTTGCGCCGAAGCCTCCAGCGCGCAAGAAGACATCCTCGTCTGCCGCTATTCCGAAGCCGGCAACTACATCGGCGAACGCCCCTTCTAAGGCCGCCGGGTCTTCATCGCGAAATAATATTGTCATTTTCGCGCGCCCGATGTGCGCGCTTCCCACACCTTCTAATTTCCTCGCGCAAAGCGCGGTCACATTTGGCCGCGCCATCCGTCCAATGAGGTGAAGCCCAGCCTTTCAACCTCGATCCCGGGGAGCAGCGGTGGGGATGGTCGAGAAACCGGACAGCGGTTCGAGAGCAACGGGGCCCGGCATGGCGCCTGCCGTGTCGGATGTCGACGCGTGGTTTGGACGCGAAATCCTGCCGCTGGAGGCGGCGCTGATGGAATTTCTGCAGCACAATTGGCGCAACAAGGCCGACCTCACCGATTTCCGGCAGGATGTCTATGTGCGCGTCTATCAGGCGGCGCAGAAACAGATTCCCGATCACCCGCGCCAGTTCCTCTTCACCGCCGCGCGCAATTTGCTGATCGACCGCGTGCGCCACGAACAAGTCATCCCCATCGAAGCTGCCGCCGATCTCGAAGCGCTCGAAATCGCCGTCGATGCGCCCACGCCCGATCGCACCCTCATGGCGCGCGACGAGTTGCGCCGCGTGCAGGCAGCGCTCGACCGCTTACCTGCGCGCGAACGCGAAGCCATCCTGCTCGGCCGCGTCGAAGGCCTGTCGCGCCGCGAGATCGCGCTGCGCATGGGCATCGCGGAAAGTGCGGTCGCGCAATATCTCTCGCGCGGCATTCGCGGGCTGGTGAACACGCTCTGCAACGAACCTCCCACCGTCAGGAGGAAATCGTGATCACCGCCGACGACATCGAACGGCAGGCCTCCGAATGGATCGAGCGCCGCGATTTCGGCATCTGGAGCGAAGCCGACGCGAAGGATCTGGAAACCTGGCTCGGCCAGTCGCCCGCCCATCGCGTGGCCTTCCTGCGCCTCGATTTCGAATGGAAGCGCACCGAACGCCTGGCAGCCCTGCGCCCGATCAAGCCGCAGTCAAACGACACGCCGCCCGGCAAATGGCACCGCACGCTGCGCATCGCCGCTGCCGTCGCCATTCTCGGTTTGGTGGGCGGCGTCGGCGCCAGCTATGTCTTCACCCAAAGCGGCAAGTCCTATTCCACGCCGCTCGGCGGCCGCAAGGTTCTCACCTTCGCCGACGGTTCGCAGATCGAACTGAACACCAACACCGTCATCCGCATCGCGATGGACGAACACAAGCGTTCGGCGGTTCTGGAAAGCGGCGAAGCCTATTTCTCGATCAAACACGATGCGTCGCGCCCCTTCGTGGTGACGGCGGCGAACCACAAGGTCATCGACCTCGGCACCAAATTCCTGCTGCGCACCAGCGGCAACAAGCTGGAAGTGGCCCTTGTCGAAGGTTCGGCAAAGGTCGAACCGGCGGGCGCCGATCAGTCTCAACACGCCGTCACATTAAGACCCGGCGACATTGCCTATGCGCTGCCCGGCAGCGTCTCGGTGGTGCGCAAAACGCCCGCCGACATCGGCAGCGATCTGGGCTGGCGGCGCGGCATGCTCGTTTTCCGTCACGCCACGCTTTCCGAAGCGGCAGAGGAATTCAACCGTTACAACGCACAGAAAATCGTCATCGCCGATCCGGAAACCGCGCGCCTGACGTTCAGCGCCACTTTGCCGACGCACGACACGCACACCTTCGTGCGCATCCTGAGCAAACTTTTCAGCACACACAGCCAAACCACAACCGAGGGGATCGTGATCTCGCGCTAAGTCCCGCGACGATCCGCAAAAGAGGGGGAACAAATGGAACAATTGAAAGCACGCCTGATCGGAACCGCCGCCATCGCCTTGATGGCGCGCGCCGCCATGGGCGCAAGTTTCCACATCCCCGGCGGCGATCTCGACGCCGCGCTCAATGCCTATGCCGAACAATCCGGCGTCCAGATCGCGGTCTCCATCGACGCGATCAAAGGCGTGCGCACGCGCGGCGTGGCGGGCAACCTGTCCTCCGACATCGCGCTCGACCGCATCCTGCAAGGCACCGGCCTCGTCCCCAGCCGCGATCCCTCCGGCATCGTCACCATCGTCCCCGGCCATTCCTCGATGCTGTCGACCAAGCCCGAAATCGGCACCATCCAACTCGCCCAAGCCACGCCACAACGCGCCGCCGTGGAAACGGTGACGGTAACCTCGTCGAAATTGGGCGGTGCCGATGTGCAAAGCATTCCGATTGCAATCACCGCGCTCAGCCAGGAGCAGCTCACCGCCACGCAAACCGCAGGCGGCCCCGATCTTGTGAAGCAGGTGCCGAATCTCACCTTCTCCAAGACGAACTTCACCGGCTACAACATCCAGATCCGCGGCATCGGCACACAAGCGATTTCGGTGACAACCGATCCGGGCGTCGCTGTCGCTTTCAACGACACGCCGTTCATCCATAACCATTTTTTCGAACAAGAATTTTACGACGTCAGTCAGCTCGAAGTGCTGCGCGGACCGCAAGGTACACTCTACGGACGTAACGCGACCGCGGGCGTGGTGAACGTCGTCTCGGCGCGGCCGACGGACCAATTCGAAGCCATGCTCTCCGCCGACATCGGCAACTACAAGAACCGCCGCTTCGAAGCCATGCTCAATCTGCCAATCGTTGACGACCGCCTTGCCCTGCGCGTTGCGGGCGAGTGGACCAAGCGGGACGGCTATTCCATAAACGACATCACCGGTCGCAACATCGACGGCCGCGATCTATGGTCGGGCAGGGCGAGTTTGCGCTGGAAGCCCACGTCCAAAATCACCGCCGATCTCATCTGGGAGCATTTCCAGGAAAACGACGATCGCTTACGCTCGGCCAAGCAGCTTTGCGACCGCGGTTCTCCGCCGGCGACGATTTTGGGACAGTCCACCGACGTAGGCGGCGGCAATCTCGCTGAAGGGTATCTCAACCAGAACTGCGTTCCTGCATCCCTTTACAGTCCGGAATCCTTCGGCGTCCCGAACTCGTTGGCGCTGGCCTATTATGGCGGTCTTGTTGGTGTTGGCTTCGGAAATGCTCTCATCAGTCCGTTGAATTCTGGCGCCTTGGGAAGCCAGCACGATGCGTATGCAAGCACCACGCAATCACGCAATTTGCGTGTCATCGAGTCGACGCTCGACCCGGAATACAGAGCGAAGAACGATACGCTGGAGTTAAACGCCGAATGGCAAGTCGCACCGTCACTGAAACTGAGTTCGCAGACCGGCTACAATCACGATTTCCTTTGGTCCATCGAGGATTTTAACCGTTTCAACACGCAACCGGGAATTTTTGCGTATATCCCCGCTGGAAATCAGAGTTCGCTCATAACGCCGGATGGCAACTATCTCTGCTACGATGGAACGTATAGCGCTGGCGGCAATTTCTGCGGCTCCGTAGGCGGCAGCCCAACGGGCTATTTCTGCGATCCCCAGCTTGGTTGCAGCAACCGCCTTGTCGGCGAAGATTTGTCGGAAGAGCGTTCCTGGCAATTCAGCCAAGAGCTGCGGTTGACGTCCGATTTCAAAGGCCCGCTCAATTTCAGCTTCGGCGGCAACTATCTGCATTATGTGATCGACGAGAACTACTACGTTTTCTTCAACACGCTGACCATGTTTTCCACGCTCGACGGTCTCGCCGGGCGCGGCAATAGTGCGCCATGGACACCGGGCGTGTCGTACAATGAGCACTGCCTCTCCAACGGCTATCAGTATGCAAATCCCAACGTTGCGTCGAGCGCGGAAGGCTGCTTGGGATATATTGATCCCAACCCCCTGACGAGCCTGAATCAGCAGGGCCACAACTATTTCCTCAGCCAGAATCCTTACAGGCTCAATTCCTACGCAATGTTCGGCGAGGTCTATTACAATCTCACCAAAGACGTGAAATTCACCGGTGGATTGCGTTGGACGGATGACCAGAAGCGTTTCATCGAAATTCCAAGCGAGCTGTTGACGCAAGGGTATGGCTATCCATCCACCGGTGCGTTGGATCAGGAATGGAAAGAATGGACCGGCCGTTTCGTGGCCGAATGGTCGCCGCAACTCTCGTTCACCGACCAGACGATGCTCTATGCATCCTACGCGCATGGCTATAAGGCGGGTGGCGCCAATCCGCCGGGTGCCGTGTTGCTGCATTATCAGGCCACCGACATCAGCAATCCCACCCATCCGCTCACCTTCGCGCCCGAATTCAACGATGCCTTTGAATTGGGTTCGAAGAACACGCTGTTCGACGGCGCGCTGACGCTTAACGGAGATGTTTTCTATTACAATTACAAAGGTTACCAGATTTCGGAGATCGTGGATCGCACGTCCATCAACCTGAACTTCGACGCGACCGTCAAAGGCGCAGAATTGCAGGCCACATGGGAACCGGTGCCGGGCCTGAAATTCAGCTTTGCGGGCGGTTACGAGCACACACGCCTTGCCGACGGATCGCGCGCCATCGACCTGATGGATCGTACGGCAGGAAATTCCAACTGGGTGCTCGTCAAGCCGTTTGTGACGCAGGCTTCGAATTGCGTCGTGCCGGCCTATGTGGTCGCCTACCTGCTAAATCCCGCACATAACAATCAGCCCGGTCTTGGCGAAATCGTCTCACTTTGCGGTGACACCTATAACGCCAATGTCGATCCCGTAACGGGCGCGAACTACACGGCAAATCCGACGACGGGCTCGACTCCGTTCGGCAGCTATCCGATCGACCCCACCTATCCCGGCTTCGACCCCCTCGCAGGAACGCCGGGTCATCCTTATACGGGGCAGAACACTTACAATGGCATCGACTACGGTCCGGTGCCCAATAACGGCGCAGGTTTCTACAAAGATCTGAGTGGCAAAGAGCTTCCGAACGCGCCGCATTTCACCACGTCGTTCAGCGCCGATTACACGATGCCGATTTCATCGAATTGGGCCGCCACGCTGCACGGTGATTTTTATTGGCAAGCTCAATCCTGGGCGCGCGTAATCAACGACGATCCCTATGATCGCTTGCGCGGGTATACCAACGTAAATCTCAGCCTGATCCTCACCGAGACCTCAGGCTGGCAGCTCATGGGTTATGTGAAAAACGTCTTCAATACGACGGCTATCACAGGCACCTTCCTGAATACCGACGACACTGGGCTGACAACCAACATCTTCCTCACCGATCCGCGCTTGTTCGGCGTGCGCGTCACCAAGAATTTCGGTGCCAGCGGCAGCGATTTCGATCTCTTCTCGGTGGCGGATGGCAAGCTGCCCCAGCTGTGGCTGACCTTGGGCGGCGATTACGCGATGCTGGGCGCTCCGAAGGAAAAGTATGAACCGCAATTTGCTGCGTTATTGCCAAACGATCTGCCAACAGGCTCGGCCGTAGATCGGCTACCCGGAGGTGTTTTCGATTGGGATGGGAAGTTGACTTTGCAACCGGAAGATTCCGATTGGAAATTTTCAGCTCAGGTTCGCTATGGCCGCTCAGGCTCTAGTAGCCACGCCCATAAGAGCTTGCCGGCCAAAACACTGCATTCACGTGTGAGGCCCATAAAATATACGGCAATTCCATGTACTGGCGGACCCAATAATGCGACCTGTAGTGCAGTCTATCATACATTCAGCGATGTACAGGGCGGCACGCGCGAAGAGCATACGATGCTCGATTTCGTTCTCGGTAAGGACGTGGGAATCGGCCTGTTCGGCAAATCCGGTACCGGCATGATCAGCGCCGGTATTCGTGCGGCGCAATTTACATCAAGCGCTGATTTTGAGCTGAATGCAGATCCCATGTATGACTTTGAGCAACTCATTGTTAGATCGCGTTGGGAAGTCTATGACGCCAAGCATTCCGAATGGCGCAGTTTCCATGGTTTCGGTCCCGAAGTTACCTGGGATGCGGAACAAATGGTTTACGGCGATCCCGATACAGGTGCCCTGGCGATTGATTGGGGTGTGAACGCAGCTCTGCTGTTCGGCCGGCAAAAGGCGAATGTGCGCCACGAAGCGACGCACACCAGTTGCGGAGTTGGCATTTCCAATTGCACGCCGGCGACCGCAAATACGGAGCACTTCGCATCCAATCGCTCCCGTCGGGTTATCGTTCCCAACATCGGCGGCTATATCGGCGCTTCTGCCCGTTATCGCAACAGCAAGATCAGTTTCGGTTATCGCGCAGACACCTTCTTTAACGCGATGGATGGCGGACAAGAGACGGCCAAAACCTACAACCGCGGCTTCTACGGCCCGTATCTGAACGTCAGCATCGGTTTGGGTGGATAAAATCCGGGGGGCGGATAAGCCAAAGGCGGCGGAACGATCTGCCGCCTTGGCGCAATCCCGTGTCGGCTCTCCGTCCGCTGCGCAACAATGTAATTCGCGGAAGGCAAAACCAGTTCAAGCCCCCGGATTCCCTGATCCGGGGGCTTTTTCGTTTCCCGCCGCCACCGGCAAATATTTTTGACCTCGCGCCCACACCAGTGCGCGCTTGCCCCGTCTTATAGCCAAGTTGGAAACTTGAACCCCTAAGGGCAAGGCGCTGTCGGGGGATGGGCGAAACATTCGAATTCAACCGTTCGGGCAAACCGCAAACGCCGGGTGCGGCAATGGCTGCGTCTGACGTGAAGCATTGGTTCGTCCGCGAGGTGCTGCCGCTGGAGGCAATGTTGATGCACTTCCTGCATCAGAATTGGCGCAACAAGGCCGAGATCGAAGATCTGCGGCAGGATGTCTATGCCCATGTCCTGGAAGCGGCGAAGACCGAAATCCCCGATCGCCCCAAAGCCTTCCTCATCGCGACCGCGCGCAATCTGTTGATCGACCGCGTCCGCCACAATCAGGTGGTCCCCATTGATGCGGTGAACGATCTGGACGAATTGAACATCGCGCTCGATCAGCCCGGCCCGGAGCGCAGCGCGATTGCGCGCGATGTGCTGCGCCGCCTGCAGGCCGCTATCGATCTGCTTCCGCCGCGCGCCCGCGAGGCCGTCCTTCTGCGCCGCATCGAAGGGCTTTCCCGCCGCGAAATCGCCGAACGCATGGGCGTGACCGAGAACACCGTCTCCGACCACATCACCGCCGGCATGCGCGCGCTTGCCGACATCTATCTCGGCGAAGCCGCCGAACTGCGCAGGACGCCATGAGCGCCGCCGAGATCAACGCAATTGCCGCCCGCTTCCTCGAACGGCGCGACCTCGGCCAATGGAGCGATGCCGATCAGGCCGAACTCGACACCTGGCTGAACCAAGCGTCCGCGCACACCGCCGCCTTCTGGCGCCTCGAAGCGGTGTGGCAGGATGCAGACCGTCTTTCCGCACTGCGCTCCTTCAAACCGCAACCGGCAAATCCCGAACCGCGCCGCCAAACCTGGCCGATCCTGCGCCGCGCCGTTGCCGCAGCCGCCGTGATCGCTGCCATCGGCACGGCGGGCGCTTACTATCTTTTCCAACCCGAAGGCGAACGATACGCAACCCCGCTCGGCGGCCGCGAAGTGATCACGCTGTTCGATGGCTCGCAGGTCGAACTCAACACCGACACATCGGTCCGCATCGCGCCCGCCAAACGCATGGCCTGGGTGGAAAAAGGCGAAGCCTATTTCCAGATCAAGCACGATGCGGCCCATCCCTTCGTCGTCTCCGTCGGCGATCACCGCATCGTCGATCTGGGCACCAAATTCGTGGTGCGCGATAGGCCCGGCCGCCTCGAAGTTTCTCTCGTCGAGGGAAAGGCCCGCGTCGAACAGGTGAACGACGCAAGCAAATCCGCGGTGCTTACGCCCGGCGATGTGGTGGTCGCCACCGCAACCGAACTTTCGGTGACGAAGAAAACCGAAAAGCATCTGTCGAGCGAACTGGGCTGGCGGCGCGGCGTCTTGATCTTCGACTACACCTCACTTGCCGACGCGGTGGCCGAATTCAACCGCTACAACCAGAAGAAAATCGTTCTCGCGCCCGATGCGCCAAAGCATCTGACGATGGTCGGCACCTTTCCGATCAACGACGTGGAGCTGTTCGGCCGCGTGGCGGGGCTCGTCCTCAAAGTCCACGTCGCCAACAAGGCCGACAAAATCGTGATCTCGCGCTGACGCGAAGAACAATTCAAACGGGAAAAGCATGAACACCGGGGGGAATATGAAACGCACCATCCTGAAAGCAACCGCCGCGAGCGCACTGGCCTTCGCGATCTCGCAAACGGCAAACGCACAAGATTTCAACATCCCCAGCGGCGATCTTGCCCGCGCACTCAGCGTCTATACCCAACAAACCGGTCAATCCCTCATCGTCTCCGGCGAAGCCGTCCGCGGCGTGCAAACGCGCGGCGCCAAAGGCAATCTCTCGCAAGGCGACGCGCTCACCCGCATCCTCGCCGGCACCGGCTTCACCATCCAGCGCGATTCCGGCGTCATCGCAATTGTTCGCGGAGAGCATCAGAGTAGCAACGCCATCGAACTGCCCTCCATGCAATTGGCCCAGGCTTCGCCCACGCAGCGCGCAGCCGTCGAAACCGTCACCGTCACATCGTCAAAGCTCGGCGGTGCCGATGTGCAAAGCATCCCCATCGCGATCACGGCATTAAGCCAGGAACAACTCGCCGCCACCCAAACCGCCGGCGGCCCGGACCTGATCAAACAGGTTCCGAACATGACGTTCACCAAAACAAACTTCAGCGGTTACAGCATCCAGCTACGCGGCATCGGCACTCAAGCCATTTCGGTGACAACTGATCCGGCAGTCGCTGTCGCCTTCAACGACATGCCGTTCATCCGCAATCATTTCTTCGAACAGGAATTCTACGACGTTTCGCAAGTCGAGGTGCTGCGCGGCCCGCAAGGCACGCTTTATGGGCGCAACGCGACAGCGGGCGTGGTGAACCTCACCTCCGCCAGACCGACCGATCAGTTCGAGGCCATGGCCTCTGCCGATATCGGCAATTACAAGAACCGCCGCTTCGAAGGCATGATCAATCTGCCGATTATCGATGACCGCCTCGACCTGCGCCTGGCAGGCGAATGGACGAAACGCGATGGTTATTCCTTCAACACATTGACCAGCAATCCCATCGACGGGCGCGATCTGTGGTCCGGCCGCGTGACTGTCGGATTCAAACCGACGGAAAAACTCACGGCCTATTTCGTGTGGGAACATTTCCAGGAAGACGACGACCGCCTGCGTTCCAGCAAACAGCTTTGCAAACGCGACAATGGACGTACGGAAGTAGGCGGCTTTCCTGCTATCGGCGGCCCCCTCAGTGCTATCGGTACCGACGGATTGCTCGGCGCCGAATTTCTGACTCAAGGATGTTTGCCGGTTTCGCTCTATAGCCCCGAAGCTTTCCAGGTGCCCAATGCACTTTCACTGCCCTATTATGGCGGGCTGATCGGCGCGGGATTTGGTCAAGCTATCGCCAACCCGCTGCTGGCCGTACCGGGGCACCACGATCCTTATGCCAGCACAACACAATCTACCGACCTGCGCGTTATTGAGTCGACGCTGAACCCTGTCTATCGCGCGAAGAACAACGTTTTCGAGTTGAACGCCGATTATGCCGTCACGCCAAGCCTGACGTTTTCTTCGGCCACGGGCTATAACAACGACTTCCTGTGGTCGACCGAAGATTATAACCGTTTCAACACGCAACCGGGCATCTTCGCTTACGGTTCGGGCACATCGGGGTTTAACTTAGGCACCCTCATTTCTTCGCCCGACGGCAACTATGCCTGCGCCGACGGCTCGGTGAGCATCGGCGGCAACAATTGCTCAAATCCCGCAAGTGCAGTGCCAACGGGATATTTCTGCGATCCGCAATTGGGTTGCAGCGACCGCCTCGTTGCCGAAGACCTGAACGAAGAACATGCCTGGCAGTTGAATCAGGAATTCCGCTTAGCCTCGAATTTCGCCGGTCCGTTCAATTTCAGCGCGGGCGGCAACTATATGCATTACGAGACGGAGGAGAACTACTTCGTCTTCTTCAATACCCTCACCTTGTACAACGCCAAGGGCGTTCGGAACTGGGATGTCAACGATCCCAGTAAGATGCAGTGCCTTACGAGCAAGCAACTGGTGGACCCGGCCCATCCGGGTTCTGCGGGATATGCTTGCGGCTGGACCGATACGGGCCCCATCGATAATTTGGATTATCAGGGCCACAACTACTTCCTCAGCCAGAATCCTTACGTGCTGAATTCCTATGCCGGGTTCGGCGAGGTTTATCTCAACGTCCTGAAAGACCTCAAGCTGACGGGCGGCTTGCGCTGGACGGACGATCAGAAACATTTCGTCGATATTCCCAGCGCGGTCCTCGCCCAGGGCTACGGATATGTCGTCACCGGCGTCGTGGATCAGGAATGGAAGGAACTGACGGGACGTTTCGCCGCCAATTGGACGCCCAAGTTGAACTTCACCGATCAGACGCTGGTCTATGGCACCTTTGCGCATGGTTACAAGGCAGGCGGCGCAAATCCGCCGGGCGCTCTGTTCGATCAATTCCAAAGCGGCGACGTGCCAAGCGTGGCGCATCCGCTGACCTTTGCGCCGGAATTCATCAATGCCTATGAACTCGGCACCAAGAACACGTTGCTGGATGGCGCGCTGACGCTCAATGGCGATATCTTTTTCTACGACTACAAGGGATATCAAATATCCGAGATCGTCGATCGCACCTCGATCAACCTGAATTTCGATGCGACCGTCAAAGGTGCGGAACTCGAGGCAAAATGGGAGCCGGTTCCGGGCCTGCGATTCAATTTTTCCGGCGGATACGAACAAACGCGCCTTGCGGACGGCTCAAAGGCCATCGATCTGATGGATCGAACGGCAGGCAATCCCGATTGGATTCTCGTCAAGCCGTTTGTGACTCAGGCATCGAACTGCGTGTTTCCTGTTTATGTCGTCGCCTATCTGCTGAACCCGGCTCAGGACAACACTTTCGCGGTACCGCAGATATGCGGCTATGCCTACAACAACGGGAACGATCCGGTCACAAATCAAACCTATACGGCCAACCCCACCAGCAATTCGGTGCAAGGTCGCCCGATTGCACCCGGCACCTATCCCGGCTTCGATCCGCTCGCGGGTACTCCGGGTCATCCCTACACCGGTCAGAACAGTTGGAATAACATCGACTACGGTCCCACTCCGAACAACGGCGCAGGCTTCGACAAGGATCTAAGCGGCAACGAACTGCCCAACGCACCGCGTTTTACAACGTCCTTCACGGCCGAATATTCGATGCCGATAACCGCAGACTGGGCTGCCACACTGCACGGCGATTTCTACTGGCAAGCGAGTTCGTGGGCACGCGTCTTCAACGATGATCCTTACGACAGATTGCACGGCTACAAAAACGTCAACCTTGCGCTGATCCTGACAAACCAGAACGGCTGGCAGGCGGTGGGCTATCTCAAGAACGTGTTCAACACCACAGCCATCACCGGAACCTTCCTGAATTCGGATGACAGCGGGTTGACGACCAACGTCTTCCTCACCGATCCGCGCCTGTTCGGCGTGCGCATCACGAAGAATTGGTAAGGGGGGAAAGAAAAATGAGCGAACTGATCAACAAACAGAACAAGCAAAACATCCGTTTCGATCTGCTGGTCACGACATCTGCCATCGCGTTGGCTGCGTGCGTGGCCTCGGCGCCAGCGGCGGCTGCCGCCGACCGCCCGATCTTGTGGATCGAAGGCGGCTGGCATTTCGACAGCATCACCGGCTCGAACGACATCGTGACCCCGCCGCTCGACGGCCTCACCACGAACGGCTTTCCGTCGACACCCACGGCATCGAATTTCCTCGGTCAAGGCTCCGGCGGGTTTCCGTCCTTCGCGGATATGGAGAAGGCGCTGGGCCGCAGCGGCGGCGCCGAAGGAAGCATCTCGTTCCAGCCGAAAGGATCGGATTGGATCTTCAACATCTCCGGCCGCTACGGCCGCACGCACACCCACCGGCGTTTGGATCAGCGAGAAGCCATCTACGGAGAGAGCGCTTCCATAGGTTCCACCTTGCTGGGCTATCACAACAGCAAACCGCATTATGCGAATTACGTCGCACAAGCCATCGACACGTCGGAATCCCACACCATCATAGATTTCCAGGTCGGAAGGGATGTCGGCGTGGGACTGTTCGGCAACCGAACGGAATCCACTTTCAACCTGGGCGCCAGATACGTTCAGATGAACACGGCCTCCAAGGGACATTCTTACGCAGCGCCCGCCGTCAGGTTCTACGGTCACGGCGGAAAAAACACCCTGGGTAAATACTATTACGCCTTCTATCCGGTTCATCAGAATTCGGCCACGATCCTGCAGCGCCAAAGCAGCTTCCACGGCATCGGGCCGTCCCTATCGTGGAGCAATACGACCGGACTGTCCGGCAATCCCGCAGACGGGCAGATCGCGCTCGATTGGGGTGCGAACGCCGCCATTCTCTTCGGGCGGCAAAGGGTGAAGGTCAACGTCAGAACGGCATACAACGCGATACCCCAGAAGGCTTATGGCCCCCACACCACCCAAAGCAGCACCATCGCCCGCACGCAGTCCCGCCGCGTCACCGTTCCCAATCTCGGCGGCTTCGCGGCACTCTCCTATCGTTTCACCAGCGCGAAACTCAGCATGGGCTACCGCGCCGACTTCTTCTTCGGCGCGATGGATGGCGGTCTTGATACGCGCCGTTCCATGACCACGGGCTATCACGGACCATACGCCACCATCAGCATCGGCCTGGGGGGCTAAGGGAGAGCAGCATTTCTCCTGAAAGGCGGCGGAGAAATCCGCCGCCTTGCTTACCTGCAGAAAGTTCCTCGCCGACCTGTTGCGCGCTCCACACCGGCAGGTATGGAAAAATTTCTACGCGATGCAATAAAGAGCACAACCCCGCAATTTAATTGCCGCTGCGGAAAATTTCCGCGGCCGGGTTAATCTTCGCCATCCTTCTTTGTCTAACCCCATGTGGTCCTGAGTTCTAACCCTCGGGCGGAACTGGCGGGGGATGGTCGATACGCCGGACAAGAATCGTGAGAGCGCGGGCCAAGCCTGCCCGGGTGCCGTCATGTCTGCGCCCGAGCTGAGAAATTGGTTCGCGCGCGAGGTTCTCCCGCACGAAGCGACATTGGTTCAATTCCTGCGCCGCAACTGGCGCGACAAGAGCGAGATCGAAGATCTCCTCCAGGAGGTTTACGTGCGGGTTTACGAAGCGGCGCGAAAGGAATTGCCCCAATCGGCAAAGCCGTTCGTCTTCACCATCGCCCGCAATCTTCTGATCAACCGCTTTCGCCAGCAACAGGTGGTGGCGATAGAAGCGGTGGCCGATCTGGATACGCTGGAAGTCAGTGCGGATGATCCGGCCCCTGATCGCGCCGCAATCGCGCGCGAAGAATTCCGCCGTCTGCAAGCCGCAATCGATCGCCTGCCGCCGCGTTGCCGCGAGGCGATCACGCTCGGCCGCATCGAAGGTTTGACGGGCCGCGAAATCGCGCACCGCATGGGCATCAGCGAAGCCGCCGTCTCCAAACATCTCGCACGCGGCATGAGCATCCTGTCCGATTTGCTGCACCGCGAACCCGGCGAAGGGGAGGTCTCGTGACCGAACCGCAAACTGCAAAAGAAATTAAAGACCAGGCCGCCGATTGGTTGCAGCGCCGCGAATTCTGGAACTGGAGCCAGCAGGATCAGGCCGAACTCGACGCGTGGCTGGCGCAATCTCCGGCCCACGACATCGCCTTTGTCCGCATGGAAGCCGCCTGGCGCCGCACCGAGCGCCTTGGCGCGCTGCGCAAACCGATGCGCCAAACGCAGCCGCAGCCTCGCAGCCGCCGCTGGCCCATTCTCCTGCGCACCGCCGCAGCCGGCGTGGCAGTCGTTGCGATTGGGGCCGCAGGCTTCTTTTATGCATCGCACCCCTCGGAAAAGACATTCGCCACATCCATCGGCGGACGCGAGACGCTCAAGCTCGCCGATGGCTCGGTTATCCAGCTCAACACCGACACGCTGGTCACGCTGCGCATCAACGCGCACGAACGCCATGTCGAACTCAAACGCGGTGAAGCGTTCTTCGAAGTGCACCACAACGAAGCTTTGCCTTTCGAAGTTATCGCACAGGGCCATCGCATCACCGATCTGGGCACGAAATTCCTGGTGCGGGCAGATCGCGGCGAGTTGGAAGTCTCGTTGGTGGAAGGCAAGGCGCGGATAGATACGGCCGACAAGCGCGATCATGCGCATTCGGCGGTGCTCTCGCCGGGAGATGTGGCGGTGGCAACCGCAGGCTCGCTTTCCGTGGTGCGCAAATCGCAATCCGTGCTCCAGACAGAGCTTTCCTGGCAGCGCGGCGTCCTGATCTTCGACAACGTCACGCTCGCCGAAGCGGTGAGCGAACTCGGCCGCTACAACCGCCGCAAATTCGTGATCGCAGATCCGTCCATCGCGCGGCGCACGATCTACGGCGCGGTACCGGCAACCGATGTGGATGCGTTCATTCGCGTCGCCCGCAATGTCATGGGGCTGAAGGTCCAGCAAAAAGACGGCGAGATCGTTTTCTCGCAATAGGCAGCTATCGCTAAAGAGGGGGAATGGAATGTCACGACGCCTGAAATCGCTGATCGCCGGAACGGCATCTGCTGCCGCGCTGATAACGGCGGCAAACGCCACGGATTTCAATATCCCCGCAGGTGATTTGAAAGGCGCACTCGGCGCCTATATGGCCCAATCGGGCGTAACGCTGCTGGTCAGCGGTGAAACGCTCAAGGGCGCACAAACCCGCGGCGTTTCCGGCAGCCTCTCAGCCGATTCTGCCCTGTCCAAATTGCTCAGCGGCACAGGCTTCACCGCACACAAGGACTCCTCCGGGCTCGTCGGGATCGTGCGCGACCGTTCCTCGCAAAATTTCGGCGACGTCGTCCCCGACATGGTGCTCGCGCAGGCCGCCCCGTCCCGCGCGGCGGTGGAAACGGTGACGGTCACTTCGTCCAAACTGGGTGGAGCAGATGTGCAATCCATTCCCATCGCGATCACAGCCCTTTCGCAGGAGCAATTGACCGCCACCCAAACCGCCGGTGGCCCGGACCTGATCAAACAGGTCCCCAACATGACGTTCACGAAAACGAACTTCAGCGGTTACAGCATCCAACTGCGCGGCATCGGCACACAGGCCATTTCGGTCACCACCGATCCGGCAGTCGCCGTCGCTTTCAACGACATGCCGTTCATCCGCAATCATTTCTTCGAACAGGAATTCTTCGACGTCAGCCAAGTCGAAGTTCTGCGCGGGCCCCAAGGAACGCTCTATGGCCGCAACGCAACCGCAGGCGTGGTCAACCTCACTAGCGCCAAACCGAGCGATCAATTCGAAGCCATGGCCAGCGCCGACATCGGCAATTACAAGAACCGCCGCTTCGAAGGCATGATCAACCTTCCCATCGTCGACGATCGTCTCGATCTGCGCATCGCGGGCGAATGGACGAAACGCGACGGTTACTCGTTCAACACCCTGACCGACAGCCCGATTGATGGCCGAGATCTGTGGTCCGGCCGCGTTACCCTCGGATTCAAACCGACGGAGAAGTTGACGGCCTATCTCGTCTGGGAACATTTCTCCGAAAACGACGACCGTCTGCGCTCCAGCAAACAACTCTGCCACCGCGATCCTGGCCCTGCCACCGTCCTTGGAGTTTCAACTGTGTTAAACGGTGGAGCAACGGCGGCGGGCGGATATTTGAGTCAGGGCTGCCTTCCAAGTTCGCTCTACAGTGCGCAAGCGTTCGAAGTGCCCAACGGGCAGTCGCTGCCCTATTATGGCGGATTGGTGGGTGCCGGATTTGCCAATGCCTACGTCACGCCCTTGAACGCTTTCAATCTCAACACCGACATCCGCGGGATCGATCCCTACGCCAGCACAACCCAATCCCGGGATTTGCGACAAATCGAGTCGGCGCTGAACCCGGTCTACCGCGCCAAGAACGATGTCGTCGAACTGAACGCCGATTATAAAGTCGCGCCTTCGCTGACCTTCACCTCGCAAACCGGCTTCAATCACGATTTCCTGTACTCCTCGGAAGATTACAACCGCTTCAACACGCAGCCGGGAATTTTTGCATATCGTCCTGGAGTGCAGTTTTACAATACTCTCAACCTGACGACGCCGGATGGCAATTATCGCTGCGTAGACGCCACGCTGAGCATCGGCGGCAACAACTGCGCCGATCCCAGCGCAGCCACCGCGACCGGGTATTTCTGCGATCCGCAATTGGGATGCAGCAATCGCCTCGTCGCGGAGGATCTGGTTACAGAGCACGCCTGGCAACTCAGCCAGGAATTCCGGCTGGCCTCGAATTTCAGCGGGCCTCTGAATTTCAGCGTCGGCGGCAATTACCTGCATTATGAAACGGCGGAAAACTACTACGTCTTCATCAACACGCTTACGATGTTCGCGGCAAAGTCTCCGGACCTTGCGGCTCGCTGGACGCCCGGCGATCCCAGCAATATGGAATGCGCTGCCAATTACGCACCTGCCGATCCGCAAAGCCCGGGCTCTGCCGCAAGTCCGCGTTGCCTGGGCTGGATCGATCCCAATCCGATCGGCAGTCTTGACGATTCAGGCCACAATTATTTCCTTAGCCAAAATCCTTACACGCTGAATTCCTATGCCGGGTTCGGCGAGGCCTATTACAACCTGACCGACGACCTGAAATTCATCGGCGGCTTGCGCTGGACCGACGATCAGAAACACTTCGTCGAAATCCCAAGCGAACTTTTCACCCAAGGCTACGGCTATCCGATCACAGGGGTGGTCGATCAGTCGTGGCAGGAATTCACCGGCCGGTTCACCGCCAACTATTCGCCGAAACTCACCTTCACCGATCAGACCTTGCTCTACGGTTCGTTTGCACATGGTTACAAGGCGGGCGGCGCCAATCCGCCCGGCGCAATTTACGCGCCGTACCTGGCAGGCGATGTCGTCAGCGTCGCCCATCCGTTGACGTTCAAGCCCGAATTCATCAACGCCTTCGAACTGGGTACGAAAAACACGCTGCTGGACGGCGCGCTGACCGTCAACGGCGCACTCTTCTATTACGATTACAAGGGCTATCAGATTTCGGAGATCATCGACCGCACCTCGGTCAACCTGAATTTCGATGCGAAGGTGAAGGGTGCAGAGCTTGAAACCACTTGGGAGCCGGCGCCCGGCCTCAAATTCACTTTTTCCGGCGGTTACCAAGATACCCGCTTGGCGAATGGTTCAAAGGCCATCGATCTCATGGATCGAACGGCGGGCAACCCGAATTGGTTTGTCGTTAAGCCGTTCGTGACCCAATCGTCAAACTGCGTCTTGCCGGCATACTTTATTGCTGCTGCCCTGGGGGACGTGACGGGAGCTTGTGGCATAGCCTACGCCTCCCATCTCGATCCGGGAACGGGCCAGAACTATACACCCAATCCAACGGGGAGCTTCACCGGCTACGACACTCGCAGTTACGGAACCTATGCGCCAGGCGCATATGCTGGTTTCGATCCAGCGGCCGGAAACGATCCAAACGATCCCTACACCGGCCAGAACACCTCCGGCGGCATCGATTACGGCCCCGCGCCCAACAATGGTGCAGGCTTCGAAAAAAATCTGAGCGGCAACAAATTGCCCAATGCACCGCCGTTCACTGTTTCGTTCTCTGCAGAATACACTTTACCAGTCACAGCCGATTGGGCTGCCACATTGCGAGGCGATTATTACTGGCAGGATTATTCTTGGGCGCGCGTGTTCAACGACAACCCCTATGACCGGTTACGCGGTTACACCAACGTCAATCTGGCATTGATCTTAACCAGTCAAAATGGCTGGCAGGTCATGGGTTACGTCAAAAACATTTTCAACGTCACCGACATCACCGGTACGTTCTTGAACTCAGACGACAGCGGTTTGACGACCAACGTGTTCCTCACCGATCCGCGCCTGTTCGGCGTCCGCGTCACGAAGAACTGGTAAGGGGGGAAAGAAAAATGAGCGAACTCGTCATCCAAAACAAACAGACAAACATCCGTCTCCATCTGCTCGCCACCGCATCGGCCATCGTATTGGCCGCTTGCGTGGCAACGGGTGAAAAAGCGCAAGCCGCAGACCGCCCCACAATCTGGATCGAAGGCGGCATGCATCTGGATAACATCACCGGCTCCAGCGCAACCTTCGTGCCGCCGCTCGATGATCTCACGGTGAACGGCTTCCCGGATACGCCCACCGCCTCCAATTTCCTGGGCCAGGGGTCAGGCGGTTTCCCATCCTTCACAGAGATCGAGAATGTGCTCGGCCGAAGCGCGGGCGCGGAAGGAAGCCTTTCATTCCAGCCCGGCGGGTCGGATTGGGTGTTCAATATCTCCGCCAGTTACGGCCGAACGCATTCCAAAAGACACATTCTGCAACGGGAGAAAGTCGTCGGCGAACCGGCGATTGCCACGGGGGCTTATCGTGGGGGTAGCATTATCGGCCCACATCTGGTCACGCCGTCTTATAACAACTATGTGGACCAGGTCGCCGACAACACCGAAGCCCACACCATTATCGACTTCAAGGTCGGAAAAGATGTCGGCCTGGGATTGTTCGGTCACAGCACGGAATCGATCTTCAGTTTCGGTGCCCGCTATGTGCAGATGAACATGACCTCGAACGGTCATTCCTTTGCGCAACCTGGCGAGCGGTTTTACCGTTTCAAGAGCCAGCTCTTCAGCAAATATTCCGTTGGCGGTCAGCACCAGAATTCCCAATCGTTGTTGCAACGCTACAGCGATCTCCACGCCCTGGGCCCGACGCTTTCATGGGACAACACGACCGGCTTGTGGGGCGATGTCGCCGACGGACAGATCGCGCTGGATTGGGGCGCGAATGCCGCTGTCCTGTTCGGCCGTCAGAAAGCGAAAGTCAGCCACGACTCGACCATTCACAAAAGCAAGGACAAGGTGCTCTTCAATCCCTTGTGGATCACTTCCGGTGTGCAACTTTCACCGATCAGCGCCAGAGGCGATTCCGCCCATCGCACGGAAACCCATCGCGTCACCGTCCCCAATCTCGGCGGCTTCGCAGCGGTGTCTTATCGTTTCCCAAGAGCCAAACTCAGCATCGGCTATCGTGCCGATTTCTTCTTCGGCGCGATGGATCGCGGTCTCGACACGCACAGTTCGGTGACCACCGGCTATCACGGCCCGTTCGCCACCATCAGCATCGGCCTGGGGGGCTAGCGAGGAGCGGTATATCCACCTCTCCTGAAAAGGCGGCGGAGAAATCCGCCGCCTTTTCCGTTTAAGCGAGATCGGGCACCGGACGCAGGCATAAATCGCGTGTGCCGCTGATTTTACGCCGCGTGCTTACCCAAAGGGATCGCGCCGCCTTTCGGCGACAGACGCCGATCTGCCAATCAATTGAAATAATTAGGTTTTCACTTGGAGCGGGCGAGGCGAATCGAACGCCCGACCCTAACCTTGGCAAGGACATTTTTCCTCTCACGAATCCGCAGGAAAGCTGGCTTTTTGATCGAGACCGGATGGGAACAGACCCCGAATGGGCGAAGAACAAACGAGAACGTAATCCCAGCATTATCCCAGACCGAAATCCCGAACTTGCAATCCAAGCGATCATTGCCGGACCATCGATTAGTGCTGCTTTCCACCCAACCAAAGCCACCCGCCACCGGAAGATTCGCAGCATGGCATCACCCTACTCCTTCAGACCGTTCACGCCCGACGACTTACACATGGTCGCCAGATGGCTGGAAACGCCAGAAGTGCTTCGATGGTGGGGCGACAGTCATGAGCAACTGGCATTGATTGCCGGAGACTTAAGCGAGCCCTTGATGGACCAATGGCTTGCCGAGCATGAGGGAAAGCCCTTCGCCTACTTACAGGCCTATCCTGCTCACGCGTGGCCCCAGGTACATTTTGCGCACCTGCCCGCCACCGGAAGAGTGATTGATGTGTTCGTGGGCGATCCAGAAATGATCGGGCGCGGTCATGGCCGAGCTTTCTTGCGGGACTTTGCCGAAATGCTCATTGCCAATGGTGCTTCTCTAGTAGCAACAGACCCACTGTCTGAAAACCATCGTGCCCGACGCGCCTATAGCCGCGCAGGCTTTGTTGAGGACAAGGTCGCAAGTACTGCGGACGGCTTGGTAGCGGTTATGGTCTTCAAACAACGACATACTGAATAAGATACGCACTTGCGAGCCGACCAAGCAATCGCGCGCACCAGCCCCGTTACCAGGCGTGGTCCGGGGACTAGCAGCGAAGTCTGCCTATCCCCTAAACTGATGCTGATGGTAGCGAACGGGCCATAGAAATCGCGATCATACGTTCTCCGCGTATCAACTCCTCCGTCGATCGCGCTGAAGAACGCATCGATGCGATAGCCAAGACTGATCTTGGCGTTCGGAAATCGCGGGGATACTGCGGCGAAGCCGCCAGCATTAGGCACGATGACCGATCGGGACCGGGATACGTTATGCACCCTTGTAGGATACAACGTCGGAAGAACCCCTTGTGAGTGCTTGTCGGTTCCGTGACGAGCCACAGTCGATGATGGGCGGTTGCTTTTTGCCGTCCGAATAGCAGCGCGCCGTTGAATCCCTAATCGAATGTGACGGAGTTTGCGTCGGGATTTCCGATCAGAGTCGTGTTTGCATCCCACGTCAGAGGGGGACCAGTCCCGGTAAAGCTGCGAGTAGCCAATAGTTTGGCACTATATAGATCCCAGGTGTGTCCAGGAAATTTGACGGGGATACTCGCATGCTGAAAAAGGCAGATTCGCGAGTTTTACTCGCAACTCCGTTTTGGTATCGTCGAGCCTAGCAACGCTGCCGCCACCGTTCTGAGAAGCAAGTTATCGAACTCGAAGTAATCCATTCAAACATTTAACCCCGGTCATTGATTTCCGGATTGGGCCAAAATGCAGAACCCTGAATGGCCTTACCGACCGACGATTCGTTATCCGCTAAAAGCGGCGCCAATTCACGAACTCAGACTTCCATTCCATTGAGGAAAACATGCAAGTCGATCGCATCACTCCCCTTGAGTTTGAACTTGAGGTTAGACGCTTGCTGCAAGCCGCCGCTGGGTCGCTTAAATCATTCAGCGCCGACCATCGGCCGGTAATATCTGGAGTGGATGGTGATTATGAGATAGATGTTGCAATAACGTTCGAAGCAGTAGGCGTAAACTTTTTGGTGTTAGTGGAATGCAAAAAGACAAGTCGGCCTATTGAGCGCGAGGTGATACAGGTTCTCCACGACCGCGTCAGAAGTACCGGTGCTCATAAAGGCATTGTTTTTTCATCCCAACCTTATCAGCGCGGGGCAATAAATTATGCTCAGCGGCACGGTATAGCATTCGCCGAGAAATCATGCGCAGCTTCCTTCGCACGGGTCTCAATGGCATTCACATCATGCGCGACGAGGATGTGAAGCGGATGGACCAGGATGTCGAAAACGGCTTCCGAAAACTCTCGCCCAATCGCGAAGACGCCTCCCGCTTTCTTTGACATGAGTACGTCCCATGGCACGAAACGAGTGGACACGCTGGGGGCGTGGGGAATGTGTTGGCTATAGCCTTGAGATTGGCGATTCCTACGCGCGATTTCATGCAAGCGTTGTACGCAACGTCTTTGACCACCAGCGCGGCATGTATACCTGGTACGCGTCGATCAACGGCCGGGAAAACAAGCAGTATGACACCTGCGAACAGGCGATGGCTGAGATTGAGTTCGAGCTGAAGATCACCGGAGACGTATTCGTGGAGACCTACAAGGGCTATCTGGAGAAGCACGGGAAAAATGAGTTCTCCCAGGCCGTCGATGCCCGGAAACCGGCGCTTCCTGACGAAATTTAATCGCCATGGGATCGCCAGATATCACAGTCGCGGCTCAATTTGGAAATCGCCGAAACAGTCCTACTATGCTGGCGAGGGAGCGATCACCATGGGAGCCACGCATGGGACTGTTTGACAACATTGAAAGCAGCCTGGAAGCCATCGCCGATAAGGTCGGTATCCCGGCAGATCAGGTGAAGGCCATCGCGAATACATTTCAGGCGAACCTGACGAGCAGCGAGGGAAATCCGGCCGCAGCGATAGAGGCCACGGCCGCGCAGCTTGGCGTTTCGGTTGAATCCATTCAGGAGATTCTGAATCACGGCGGCGGACTGGCAAGTGAACTCGGCGATTTTGCAGGCAGCCTGTTCAAACAAGGCGGATAGGTCATGCCAAACGGTACCGCGGACGACCTCTGGCCGGAACTGCCTTACGCGGAGTGGTCCGGCACTTGCGAGGCTCTGCATCTCTGGACCCAGATTGTAGGCAAGGTGCGGCTGGCCCAGACGCCCTGGCTCAACCATTCCTGGCAGACGCCCCTGTATGTGACATCCAGAGGACTGACGACCGGTCCCATTCCCGGCAATGGACGCTATTTCGATATCGAGTTCGATTTCGTCGCGCATGTTTTGCGCCTGCGTAACGACACGAAGGATCTCACGCTCACGCTTCGCCCGATGTCGGTGGCGGAGTTTTATGCGCAGGCGATGGACGCACTCGGCCGCCTTGAGACACCCGTTTCGATTTTTGCCGCGCCGAACGAATTGCCCGAAGCAACGCCATTTCCGCAAGACACGGTTTTACGCTCTTATGACCCCGTGTGGGCCAATCATTTCTGGCGAGTCCTGGTGCAGGCCGACCGGATATTCAAAACATTCCGTACCGGATTTCTCGGCAAGGCGAGTCCAGTCCATTTCTTCTGGGGAAGTTTCGATCTTGCCGTGACGCGCTTTTCGGGACGTCGGGCGCCTCTGCATCCCGGCGGCGTTCCGCATCTGCCGGATACGGTTGTCCGCGAGGCCTATTCGCACGAAGTCAGCAGCGCGGGGTTCTGGCCTGGTGGCTCCGACGGACAGGATGCAGCATTCTACTCCTACGCCTATCCGGAGCCGCCGGGCTTTCGGGAACACTCCGTTGTCCCCGAGGCCGCGTATTTCGACACGAAACTGGGCGAGTTCATTTTGCCTTACGCAGACGTTCGCAAAGCCGAGAACCCGGATTCCATCCTTACGGAATTCCTTACATCCACTTATAGCGCTGCGGCGGACACGGCCCACTGGGATCGCTCGGCTCTGGAATGCTCCATCGGCCAGCCTCGGCATCCCCGCCTAGTTAGATAGCCGTTTCCTGATAATCCAAACCGGTGACGAGAGTCATTTAGGAGCAAGCGTGTCACAAGAACCTAAGCGTATCCGGATACCCAGCGGAGACAGTTTCGAGCGCAAACGCCTTGAAGCATTGGGTTACTTCATCGAAAGCGGCGACGGCCAATATCTCGTAATGCGGCTCGACTACCCGGCAGGCATTCTCGGCGCCAACGATCTGTCCAAAACCCGCGACAAACCCGCGGCGTAGTAAAACATCAGATTGGATTTCGGAAAAAAAGACGGGGTCCGGCGGCTTGAGGGCGAGGTCGGACCCCGAGCTTGCCGCGCACAGCGAGGGGGGCTGGCGTGCGCAGCGCGCCATTATAATGGCGCACGCCGGATTCGGTTCCGTTCTGCGGATCGAATTTTCATCACTGGCGTTTGAATCGTGGGCCGTCGGTCACAGGCGGCGGGTGGCGGCAATGGATGATCGGGAAAAGATGATACTGCAAGGCGCGCAAAATGCGTGGCCACAGACTATTTCGATTTCTCAGTACCGTTTGCGCCATGTTGCCGACCGGCTGACAGATAAAGACCTTCTGGAAAAGCGCCAATTCTCGGGCGGCCAACTGGGTTACCAGATCACGTCCAAGGGGCGTGACCAACTCCTTGAACGCAATCGCAACATCCATGCCCGAAACGTAAACGAGGCTGAGAAGGTGCTTCGTCAAAGCCTTTGTATAAAGCCGCCAAGGACTTCGTCCGTTCGAAATGCCAAAGGGCCCGCTACAATCATTCCACTAGCTCGTAAGCCTTTGCGAGAAGCGCAATAACAGTGCTGGCAGCGCGATAGCACTTTCCATCTGGATCGGGGCTGAGGAGTTTCACGGTCCAGTTGACGCCGATTTCGTTGGGCTCGTGGCGCGCAATTTCGAACTCCAAGGCACCCTCACAGCACGGTTCAAATTTGAACGCGGTCAGCACTTTTTTTCTGAGATTTTCGTGCGATACCGCTGTCTTTGTCATGCTTGTCCCACCAAAAAACTTCGCCACTACCTAGCGTGATTCTGTAACGAAGTCGCTTAGAACGCGGTGTTGCTTTTCTCCGCGCCGCATCGGCCGAAATTTTCGAACCCTAGAGCCCGCGTGGGGCCGCAAGTTTCTTGCAAATTCCAGAATTGCGGCCGTTCTCATTCGACATAGCCGAACGAATAGCGAAAAAATCCTCCTCTACGATGGTTACGTTTGGCCTTGGCATACGACTTACAGGCATGGCCCCTGTTTCTCTCCATAGCGAGAAATCGCGGGATGAATGATGAAACGCCGAAAATGGGTAGCGAGAGTGCCGATCCGCGCACAGGGGAAGCGGCTGTGCCTGCGGCTGATGTCAAAGCCTGGTTCGTCCGCGATGTGCTGCCGTTGGAGGCAATGTTGATGCGGTTTCTGCAACGAAGCTGGCGCAACGCCGACGATGTGGAAGACCTGCGCCAAGAGGTATATGCGCAAGTGTTGAAGAGCGCCGAGTCCGGCTTTCCCGAAAAGACCAGGCCATTTCTCTTTTCGGTTGCCCGAAATGTGATCGTCGATCGCTTGCGCAAGGAAAATGTCATTCCGATCGACGTTGTGTCGGAACTCGAATTATCCGGCGTGCCGGCGGATGAACCCGGGCCGGAGCGTACAGCCTACGCCCGCGACACCCTGCGCAAACTCAAGCGTGCGCTCGACCAATTGTCGCCCCGCCATCGCGAGGCCCTTCTCCTGGCGCGCGTCAACGGCTTGTCGCGCCGCGAGATCGCGCAGCGCATGGGCATCAGCGAACAGGTGGTGGGCAACTACGTTCATCGCGGCATGTTCGTGCTTGCGGACTTGCTTTACGGCGAACGCACGATCATGGGAGGCGAACATGACCTCTCCTGACTTGGCGCGTTCTGCGAGTGATATTCGTGAACAGGCTGCCGATTGGCTGTTTCGCACCGCTTCCGCAAATTGGACGGCGGACGACCAAACCCAGCTTGATAAATGGCTTGATGCGTCGGAATTCCATCGAGCATCCTACTGGCGCCTCGAAGCGGCATGGCAGGAATCCGCCCGGCTTGCCGCGTTGCGGCCCGCGCATCGCGGAACAGCGGTCCTAAAAAGGCTGCTCAATCTGAACGTCCTCAAAGCTGCCGCCGCTGTCGTACTCGTTGGTGTCGGCGCAACCGCCGCCTATTACAAGTTCACGGCACCCAATGTCAGCACTTATGCGACCGCTGTTGGCGGCCACCGCACGCTGACGTTGCCGGATGGCACGGTGATCGAACTCAACACCGATACGGTCGTCAGCATCGCTAACGATCTCTCGCAACGTAGGGTCTGGCTGACCAAAGGCGAAGCCCTGTTCGAAGTTAAACACGATGTCCGCCATCCGTTCACCGTCATAGCGGGCGATCACAAGGTCACCGATCTGGGTACGAAGTTTGTTGTCCGTCAGTCCGGCAATCGCGTGGAAGTCGCATTGATCGAGGGCCGCGCCCAATTCGAGTCCATTGGTGGTTCGGCGCCGCGCTCGACCGAACTGACACCCGGCGAAGTTGCGGTTGCGACCGGCAATTCGATGTCGGTCACCAAACTTCCGGCCAAACAGGTGTCCGACGAACTCGCCTGGCGCAAGGGCCTTTTGGTCTTCGACGGCGCCACGCTTGCCGACGCCGTTTCGGAATTCAATCGCTACAACACCGACAAGATTGTCATCCATGATCCATCGCTACTGCGGCTGCGAGTGAACGGCACGTTCCCCGTTCACGCCCGTCACGATTTCGCAGAAGTGGCACGAGCGGTCTTCGGTCTGCGCGCGCAAGACAAAGATTCGGAAATTCTGATTTCACGTTGAACGAGGCCAGCGCAAAGGGGCGCTGACAAAAAGGGGGGCAAATGCCTGGACATATGAGGTGGAAATCGGTCCTCGGAGTGCATATCTGCGCACTTCTTTCGACCACGGCTCTTGCCGGCCAGTTCAGCATCGCGGGCGGTGATCTGAAGGACGCGCTGAATGCGTATTCCGTTCAGTCTGGATTACCGCTGATGGTGTCGACGGACGCCGTGAAGGGCATCCGAAGCTTGGGCGTTCATGGCGAACTTTCGAACGACGCGGCTCTCAGCCGCGTTTTAAGCGGCACAGGATTTGTCGCCGAACGTCAGCCGGGCGGCGCCATCGCCATTGTGCGCGGTGAACGGCAGAGTTCAAACGCAATCGAATTGCGATCGATGCAACTGGCTCAGGCTGCGCCCCGCGCGCCGCGCGCAACCGTTGAAACTGTTACAGTCACGTCCTCCAAACTGGGTGGCGCGGATGTGCAAAGCATTCCAATTGCAATCACGGCGCTTAGCCAGGAACAGCTCACCGCTTCGCAAACGGCCGGCGGGCCGGATTTGATCAAATCCGTTCCCAATATGACTTTCACAAAAACGAACTTTACAGGCTATTCAATCCAGATACGCGGCATCGGTACGCAAGCCATCTCGGTGACAACCGATCCCGCCGTGGCGGTCGCGCTGAACGACATACCGTTCATCCGAAATCACTTCTTCGAACAAGAATTCTACGACTTGAGCCAGGCGGAAGTGTTGCGAGGCCCACAGGGGACCCTTTATGGCCGCAATGCCACCGCCGGTGTGGTGAACCTCGTCACGGCGAAGCCTACTGATCAGTTCGAAGCTATGGCCTCCGGTGACATCGGCAACTATCATAATCACCGCTTCGAAGGCATGCTCAACCTTCCTATCGTCGACGATTGGCTCGACATCCGCCTCGCCGGCGAGTGGACGAAACGCCAAGGTTACACAACCAATGAGCTCACTGGAAATAGCGTCGACGGACGCAATCTCTGGTCCGGCAGGTTAAGTGTCGCCTGGAAGCCAGTTCAGAATTTGCAAGCAAACTTCGTCTGGGAGCATTTCTCTGAAGACGACGATCGGATGCGCACGTCGAAGCAGCTCTGCAAGACCGATCCGGGATTGTCGAGCGTCGATGGCGTACCGGTACCGAATCCCGGTGATCCAAGCGTTGGCGGCAGCAGCGCCATTGGGAACGCATTTTCGATAACGACGGGCTATACGAGCCAAGGCTGTCTGCCTGCGTCTCTCTATTCTCCGCAATCCTTTGGCGTTCCGAATGGTTTTTCCCTGCCTTATGTGGTCGCTGGATGGGTAGCCGGAGCTGTGGCAGTTGCCAATCCTTACGCGGGTACGACGCAGTCGACGAATTTGCGCGTCATCCAAACGCAGATCGATCCCGTCTATAAATCAAAAAACGATACCGTCGAATTGAATGTCGACTACGATTTGGCACCGACACTCACCTTCACATCGCAAACGGGGTACAATCAGGATTTCCTGTGGTCCACGGAAGACTACAACCGCTTCAATACCGCGCCCGATATTTTTGTCGTTCCAGACAATCCCCAAGATTTCCCGCGCGAAACGACGCTTGTCCAACCGGACGGCAACTATCGCTGCAACGACGGGAGCCTCAGCATTGGTGTCACTTGTGACGGACAGGCCAGTACGCCAACGGGTGCCTTCTGCGATCCTCAGCTCGGATGTAGTTCACGCCTTATCGCGCAGGACATTTCGCGCGAGCGCGCTTGGCAATTCAGCCAGGAATTCCGTTTCGCCTCTCGCTTTTCCGGTCCATTCAATTTTAGCGCAGGGGGAAACTACATGCACTACGAAACGGAGGAGGATTACTTCGTCTTCGCGAACTCGCTGACAACGCTCACCGCCACCTCCGCGGATGGAAATGCAGGCCCTTGGGTTCCAGGTGTTACCGACAACCTTAGCGATTGCCAGTCGGGCGGCTATACCGGCATCGCTGTGCATTCCGGAGGATATGGACATCAATATCCCGATCCATCCAATGGCGCCGGGCAGCCGACTTCAACCTGCTATTATATCGATCCCAATCCACTCACGAGCGTGAACAGCCAGGGACACAACTACTTCCTGAGCCAGAACCCTTACACACTCAATTCCTATGCTGCGTTCGGTGAGACGTACTACAACATCCTAGATGATTTGAAGTTGACAGGCGGTCTTCGCTGGACCGACGACCGCAAGCATTTCACGCTTATTCCAAGCGAGCTGATTTCCAATGGTTATGGTTATCCGAGCATCGGCGTCGTCGATCAGGATTGGAAGAAGTTCACCGGCCGTTTCGCCGCCAACTGGACGCCGAAGCTCGACTTCACCGACCAAACTCTTGTGTATGGCTCTTATGCTCGCGGCTACAAAGCCGGCGGCGCCAATCCACCCGGCGCGGTGCTTTATGCTTATGGCGCGGGCATCAGCGGCATCCCTACGCATCCTCTCACATTCGCACCCGAATATGTGAACGCCTTCGAGCTCGGTTCCAAGAACACGTTGTTCGATGGCACGCTGACACTCAACGGAGACATCTTCTATTACGATTACAAAGGATATCAGATCTCGGAAATCGTTGACCGCACATCGATCAATCTGAATTTCGATGCGACCGTGAAAGGCGGAGAACTGGAGGCCACCTACGAGCCAATGCCCGGTCTCAAATTTCATTTCGCCGGGGGCTACGAAAAGACAAGATTGGCGGATGGATCAAACTCTGTCGACTTGATGGACCGCACAGCGGGCCATCCCGGTTGGGTCCTTCTTAAGCCGTTCGTGTCGCAATCATCGAATTGCGTGTTTCCCGATTATGTCGTGGCAGCGATGATCCTGTACCTGTACCAGGGTGGTGAAGGAAACCCGGCTGTTTCGGCATGTGGTGACTATGGCACGGGCTTGGATCCCGTCGTGCAGGGCACATACAATCCATCTTGGGCAGGCACTGATGATCCATCGCGGGGCCTGGTCCATGGGCAGCCTTATTATATTTTGCCCATATCATCCGGTGGCGGCTCTGTTGGCTATACGTCCGCCTATCCGGGTTTTGATCCTGTCAGCCCCAATGCCACTAACAACGGTTATGGTCCTGCGCCGAACGGCGGAGCCGGGTTTTCAAAGAATTTGAGCGGAAACGAACTGCCGAACGCACCCCCGTTCACTGTTTCTTTCTCGGCGGAATACACCGTGCCGGTCACGCCGGATTGGGCAGCAACCCTGCGTGGAGACTATTATTGGCAGGATTATTCCTGGGCACGCGTCTTCAACGACAATCCCTATGACCGCCTACGCGGTTATACCAACGTCAACCTGGCGTTGATCCTTACCAGCCAGGAAGGTTGGCAGGTGATGGGTTACATAAAAAATGTGTTCAACGTCACTGACATCACAGGAACCTTTCTCAACAGTGACGACAGCGGTCTGACGACAAATGTGTTTTTGACGGATCCGCGCCTGTTCGGCATCCGCGTCACGAAAAATTGGTAAGGGGGGATCCAAGATGAGCGAACTCACAAGCGTCCAAGACAATCACAAGGCGGTACGCAGACATCTTCTGGCAACAGCTTCTGCGTTGGCGCTTACGGCATATGTTGCATCTATTAGCCTCGCCAAAGCTGGGGAGAGTGATCACCCGGTTGTCTGGATCGAACTGGGTGGACAGTTGGAAGCGATGCAAGGAACATCCGCGCCCTTCTCCGCGCCCTTCATGTTCCCCCCGACCACGCCAGATGTGTACGGTGTTCAATCTTTTGCCTGGAAACAGAAGGCTCCGCGCTTTGCCTTCGGAGGCGAGGGCAAGATCGCGTTCCAACCTGAGGGTTCTGAGTGGGTCTTTTCCGCCGCACTACGCTTCGGCCGTTCAAACAGCAAAAAACATACTCACTATCAAGGACCGCCGGCGCGCTACTATTATCCGTCTTATCCAAGCAGCGCGGGTTTGCCGAGATACGCTGCAGCTTTTAGCGATACACTTGTTTCCCATCGTGAAAGTCACGCCGTCATTGATTTCGCCGTTGGCAAAGATGTTGGTCTGGGAATGCTGGGTCCCGACAGTGTTTCCACATTCAGCGCGGGCGTCCGCCTCGCGGAGTTCTCGATCAAATCGAGCGCGAGCATATATGCAAGACCCGATATCGGCTTCGCGGGCAAGTACGCAGATTTCTATCAGTACGCTTTAAACGGGCAGACGCAGCGCAATTTCCATGGCATCGGCCCGTCACTGTCTTGGAATGCCTCTGCCGCATTGCTGGGAAATGCGGACAGCGGCGAACTCACGCTCGACTGGGGGCTTAACGGCTCCGTCTTGTTCGGTCGGCAAAGGGCGGAGATTCAGCATACGACCAGTGCGTACCACTTCATTGGAAACAGGCCTCGGAGACAAGGGCGAAACGTGCCGCTCTATACGAACGCGTATAGCACCGCTCGCTCCCGAACGATTACCGTACCCAACCTTGGAGGTTTTGCTGGTCTCACAATGAGAAAATCCAACACCAAGGTAGGTCTCGGTTACCGCGCCGACTTCTTCTTTGGTGCGATGGACACGGGTATTGATGTTCGCCGGACGAGTGATCTCGGGTTCCATGGCCCCTTCGCGACAATCAGCATCGGGTTGGGTGGATAAGCATTGCCAGGGCTGTTTGAAGGGAAAGGGCGACGGACTTCCGTCGCCCTTCTTTTTTCGGTACCGAGTCCGGCCCAATAGGTAACGCGATTCTCTGCGGCGACATGGAGCCCGGATGAGCACACTTTTGCAGGACTATCTCGATCGTCTGCACCAGGCAGGCCGAACAATTGTCTCAAGCCCTGCACTTCGCCGCCACCGGTTTTGGCGCCCCGCTCTTTGCCTATCTCGCCCTTCCCACCTCCGTCGGTGCAAAACCGCGCTTCATCACCAACTATCCGCCTGCCTGGCGGGCGCACTACTTCGCCCGCCGCTACGAGAGCAGCGATCCCGTGGTCCACCGCTTCCAGCGTGAGCCCGACCCTTTCTATTGGAGCGCCGACGATGCCGACGATCCGTTCGAGCGGATGTTCTACGGCGAAGCCGACGATTTCGGAATCAGCTTTGGCTATACCGTCCCGATGCGCTTCTGGCACGGCCGGTACGCAGCCCTGACCTTTGCATCCGATATGCGAAATCTGGCTGCCCGTGAAAGTATTCGCAGAAGCAGTATGGGCCTCGAATCCATCGCCATGACGTTTTATCTTCGGGCTTGCGCGACCTTCGGGACCACACATCGGATCGGAGACGCGATTTTGACGCCGCGTGAAGTGCAATGTCTGACGTGGGCATCCCGCAGCAAGACTTATGCGGAGATCGGCGAAATACTGGAAATCTCCGCGCGGACGGTGGCCGCTCATATCGAAAATGCCAAACGCAAGCTCGGCGTCGCCAAACTGTACGAAGCCATTCCGATCCTGACCATAGCAGGTAAGATCTAGCCTATTCCGTCCGTAGGCTGCTCCACCGACATTTCCTTGCCTTGGGAGACCGTCGCGTTCAGAAAGTTTATTTCGGAATTCCCATAATTTTGCCTTGCGAGGTGGATTCGGCGTGCGCGATCAGCGCCGTAGTCCTATTTTTGACCGGAATGAAAAGAATTTTCCGGTCGACATTGCGAAATCCAGCACTGCCGAGTCTATCCAAGTGAGAGCCTAAAACCTCGGATAACGGGAAAGCTCGTGGAACGGATGGCTGAGACACAGGAAAACGGTCGTGAATCAACCGGCCTGGGTCAGCAGGACGATCCCTTGAGCACGCGCGATGTCGCCGCTTGGTTTGTTCGGGAGGTTCTGCCATTGGAGCCAATCCTGACCAAATACTTGCAACGCAATTGGCACAATCCGAGCGACATTGTCGATCTCCGTCAAGAGGTCTACGCGCGCGTCTGCACGAGCGCACAGAGGGAAATCCCGCGAGAGCCCAAGCGCTTCGTTCTCGTAACGGCGCGCAATCTTCTCATCACCCGGCTCCGCGACGCACAAGTCATTCCCATCGAGGCAACGGCGGATATAGACGCGTTGGAAGTGGCCACGGAGTCGCCCGGCCCTGACCGCATCGCCATCGCCCGTGATGAATTGCGGCGTCTTCAGACGGCGCTTGATCAACTCCCGCCGCGCTGTCGCGAGGCCGTCGTGCTTGCTCACATCCATAGTCTCGCTGGACATGAAATCGCACAACGCATGAATATTTCGCATCAGATGGTCTCGGTCCACCTCAACAACGGTCTGCGCCTGCTCGCCAACTTCATGCACGGCGAAGAGTTGCCCGGCGGAAAGGCGAAGCCGTGAGCGACCATATGCTTCTTACTCCTCAAGACGATGCGGCCGCCATCGAGGAGCGTGCAGCCGATTGGCTGCAGCGCCGCCGCTACTGGAAAGAATGGTCGGAAAGCGATCAGAAGGCGCTCGACGACTGGCTTACGGAGTCGATGAACCACGCGGTCACCTTCTGGCGTCTGGAAGCGACGCTGGATCGCGCGGAAAGACTCTCTGCTTTGCGTTCAGAGCGTTTTCAACGTCCGGTGAATACGTCGTCGAAGCGTTTGTCTAGCGGCGCGTTGCGCCTGACTGTCGCCTTTGTTGCGCTCGCTGTCGCTGCTGCGATCAGCTATCCGATGTGGCGTCAGGCTCCGCAGCCGACCGGCCAGTTCTACGCAACCGGTATCGGTGGCCGTGCCACGGTGCAACTGACCGACGGCTCCAGCATCGAACTCAACACCAATACCGCCATACGCGCCGATGTTCGCTCAGGCAGACGCTATGTCTCCATCGAGACGGGCGAGGCATTTTTCGACATCGTCCACAACGCAAAAAACCCGTTTGTCGTCGATGTCGATGGGCATCGCATCACTGACCTCGGCACGAAATTCGCAGTGCGGGATGAGACCGGTCGCATCGAGGTGACGCTGCTAGAGGGCCGCGCAAGCATCGCCTCTGTCCGGCCCGGTACACAGGGCCATTCCGCGATTCTCACGCCGGGCGATGTTGCCGTAGCGACCGCCGACTCCTTATCCGTGGAGCAAAGGCCGAAGCCGACGCTCGCCAAGGAATTGAGCTGGCGTCACGGTTTGCTTATTTTCGACGGCGCGTCGCTCAGCCATGTGGCTGAGGAACTCAATCGTTACAGCGCCGAAAAGATCGTCGTGTCCGGTGACCGCGTGGGCAAGCTCACGATCGATGCGTCTGTTCCCACCGATGACATACGCGCCTTCACGCGCGTCGCCAGAGAAGTGTTTGGCTTGCGCGTTCAGGACAGAGGAAATGAAATCGTGATCTCGCGCTGAGCGCAGATCGCTAATTGGCGTTCAAAAGAAGGGGGGAAAATGTCAAAGCAAGTTCCATTGAAGACGATTCTCATGTGGGGATGCGTCTTCGCCGCAGGCGTGGTCTGCTGGTCCGCTACGGCGCAAGACTTTTCTGTCCCTGCTGGCGACCTAAGGCGTGCGCTGGATGTTTATCGATCACAGACCGGCATCGCGCTTGTCGTTTCTAGTGAGGCCATCAAGGGCGTACAGAGTAGCGGCGCGAAAGGCGATCTCTCTCCCGACGGTGCCCTTTCTCGAATCCTTTCTGGTACAGGTTTTACAGCGCATCGCGATACGTCCGGCATTGTCGCCGTCGTTCGTGAAAACCAATCGAACCTCGACGTGCAGCCGATCCAAATCGCGCAAGCACCGCCGCCACGCGCCGCAGCGGAAACCGTCACCGTCACGTCGTCCAAGCTCGGTGGCGCAGATGTGCAATCGATCCCGATTTCCATCACGGCGCTTTCGCAGGAACAATTGACGGCATCGCAAACCGCAGGTGGTCCCGATCTCATCAAATCGGTTCCGAACATGACGTTCACCAAAACGAACTTCACCGGCTACAGCATCAACATCCGCGGTATCGGCACCCAGGCGATCTCGGTCACCACCGATCCGGCTGTGGCGGTTGCGATGAACGACACGCCCTTTATCCGCAACCACTTCTTCGAGCAGGAATTCTATGACGTTGCGCAGGTCGAGGTGTTGCGCGGACCGCAAGGAACGCTCTATGGCCGCAACGCGACCGCTGGCGTTGTGAACCTCACCACCGCCAAACCAACCGACCAGTTCGAAGCGATGGCGAGCGGTGAAATCGGCAATTATCAGCAGCGCCGCCTCGAAGGCATGGTGAACCTGCCCATCGTGGACGACAGGCTGGATATCCGCGTAGCGGGCGAATGGACCAAGCGGCAGGGCTACAGCTTCAACGAGGATACCGACAGCCGCATCGATGGCCGCGACCTTTGGTCGGGCCGCGTCAGCATCGGCCTGAAACCGGTCGAGAACCTCCAGATGTACCTCGTCTGGGAGCATTTCTCCGAAGACGACGACCGGATGCGCACCGCAAAACAATTGTGCAAGACCGATCCGGGCCTTTCCAATGTCGGCGGCCAGGCCATTCCCGATCCGCGAAATGCCAACGACTTCTTTCTGGGCATCGCTTTCAGCATTACGCAAGCCACTCTGAGCCAGGGATGCCTGCCTGCTTCGCTCTATTCCCCGGAATCTTTCGAAGTGCCGAACGGATATACGTTGCCATATGTCACCGCCGCTGGTGTCGCGAACGTGTTGAATGTCAAAATCAACCCTTATGTTTCTTCCGTGCAATCGCAAAATCTGCGTGCCATCCAAACGCAAATCGATCCCATCTACAAATCCAAGAACGATACGGTAGAACTGAATTCCGATTACAGCATAACGCCCGCGCTAACCTTTACGTCGCAAACCGGCTTCAATCATGATTTCCTGTGGTCGACCGAAGACTATAATCGGTTCGACAGTTCGCCGGGCATTTTCATACAAGGCACCGGCGTCGGCCTCCAGAATAAAACCCTGGTCACTCCGGATGGATATTTTTGCGATCCGCAACTTGGTTGCAGCAATAAGATCATTGTCCAGGATCTGTCTGAAGAACACGCCTGGCAGTTAAGCCAGGAATTCCGTTTGGCCTCGAAATTCGGCGGACCGCTGAATTTCAGCGCAGGCGGAAATTATATGCATTATGAGACAGCGGAGAATTACTACGTATTCTCAAATGCATTCACGATGTTCGCCGCGTCGTCGGCAACCGGACAGCTAAATGTCCCCTGGATGCCGGGTGTTACGGACAATCACCAATGCCTGGCCCGCAACTTTCCCGGGGCGGTTCCGGGAGGCACGCAGGGCCATCAATATAACAATCCGCTTCTGGGTGCGGGCCAGCCGACTTCAGTTTGCTACGCCATCGATCCCAATCCGCTGACCAGTCTGAACGACGAAGGGCACAACTATTTCCTCAGCCAAAATCCGTACGTTCTGAATTCCTATGCCGCATTCGGCGAGGTCTATTACGATCTCTTCAAGGATGTGAAGCTTACCGGCGGATTGCGGTGGACCGAAGACCGCAAGCATTTTACCGATATACCCAGCGAACTGCTGGCCGAGGGTTATGGCTACGCCAGCATCGCCGACATAGACCAGCAATGGGATGAACTCACGGGCCGCGCCGCCATCAACTGGACCCCGCACCTTTCGTTCACCGATCAAACTCTTGTCTATGGCTCCTATGCTCACGGCTACAAGGCAGGTGGCGCCAATCCGCCGGGCGCACCTCTCTACGCATATGGCGTGGGAGTGCAAGGTATCCCGACCCACCCGCTGACGTTCAAACCCGAATTCATCGATGCTTTCGAGCTGGGTAGCAAGAATACTCTGCTGGACGGCGCGCTCACACTGAACGCCAGCGGCTTCTACTACAATTACGAGAATTACCAGATTTCCGAAATTGTCGACCGCACTTCAATAAACCTCAATTTCGATGCGCATATCGAAGGCGCCGAACTGGAGGCGAGTTACGAACCCATCCCCGGCCTTCGATTCAATTTTGCGGGCGGCTACGAACACACCGAACTTGCGAAGGGCTCCCAATCTGTCGATCTGATGGATCGCACAGCGGGAAACACCGACTGGGTCGTCTACAAACCCTTCGTTTCACAATCGTCAAACTGCATCCTGCCGGCTTATGTGGTTGCCGCGATGATGCAGGCGAACAGCGTCATACACTTCGGAGAAGGTAACCCATTCGTATCGGCGTGTGGTGCCGCATACAGCGCCGGAGCCGATCCGCTGACAGGACTATCTTATGTGGCCAATCCAAAAGTCGGCAAGACCCTGGGTTACACAACGGGGCTTACCCAACCGGGCGGTGCGATCGGGTATGTCGGGTTCGATCCGTTAAGCGTTGATCCCGCCGCTCCCGCCAACGTCAATAATGGTTTGGGGTTACCGCCGAACAACGGCGCGGGGTTCAACAAAAATCTGAGCGGCAACGAATTGCCCAATGCGCCGCCGTTAACGGTTTCTGCGGGCGCGCAATACACGGTGCCGATCACCGAAAACTGGGCGGGCACGCTGCGCGCCGATTATTACTGGCAGGATTATTCTTGGTCGCGCGTGTTCAATGACGATCCCTATGATCGGCTGCGCGGCTACACCAACGTCAACCTGACATTGATCCTCACCAGCCAATCCGGCTGGCAGGTGATGCTCTACGACAAGAACGTGTTCAACACGACCGCCATCACAGGCACGTTCCTCAATAGCGACGACAGCGGATTGACGACCAACGTGTTCCTGACCGATCCAAAGCTGATCGGCGTTCGCGTCACGAAGAACTGGTAAGGGGGAACAATGAGCGAATTGAAGAATTCAAACATCAGGTTCGGTTTTCAAGAGCAACTGCTGACCACGGCATCTGCACTGGCGCTAGGCGCTTGCATTTGTGCAGCAGGTGCAGCCCAGGCTGATGGTGCCGACCATCCGACGATTTGGATTGAGTTGGGGGGACAATTGGAGCGTGTGGACGGCACGCAAAGCCGTTTCACCGCGCCGTTCGATTTCGTGACGCCGGTGCCCGGCCCCTATTCGCAGGTTTCGCCGATAGAGGCACAGCGCTCGCCACGCTATGCAGTTGGCGGCGAAGGAAAAATCTCATTTGAGCCCAGGGGAAGCGACTGGATTTTTTCGGCAGGCGTTCGCTATGGACGATCCAACAGCAACAAGCATATTCACTATCAAACTTATACCGTGCCTCCGCTTACAAGTCCGGGGGGATTGAAGCGTACTCTAGGCATCCTGGCTTATGTCGCAAAGTTCGCCGACACGAAAAACACCCAAAGCGAGAGCCACGCCATCCTCGATTTTGTGGCGGGCAAAGAGGTCGGTCTGGGTCTGTTCGGACGAGACGCGACATCGGTGTTTAATGTCGGTGTGCGGTTCGCACAATTTGCGTCGAAAATAAATGTCGCCCTCTATGCTCGGCCGGACCTGACATTTCACAACGGTGCACCCAACGGCCTGTCCGGTTTCCAGACGAAGTACCTGCCCCGGCCATCCTTTCATTTCTACACGCAACATGGCCGGGCCGAACGGAGCTTTCACGGCATCGGTCCTTCGCTCTCATGGGATGCGTCGGCACCCTTTGCCGGAAACCCGGACAATGCGGAATTCACCTTCGATTGGGGTATCAATGCCTCCGTTCTTTTCGGCCGGCAGAAAGCAAGCGTGCATCACAGTACAACGGCGCAAGCATCCGCCGGCAAGAATGTGTATACGTTGCTCTACCAAACGAGCACCAACCGCACGCGCACTCGCCACGTGGCAATACCAAATGTCGGCGGCTTCGCAGGCATTTCGCTCAAATTCCCCAATGCCAAAGTGAGTCTGGGCTATCGCGGCGATTTCTTCTTCGGCGCGATGGACACCGGCATCGATGCGGCCAACGGGGCCACCGTGGGCTTCTATGGTCCCTTCGCTACGGTCAGCATCGGCTTCGGTGGCTGAATTTCCCGGGGGCTGGTCGAAAGGCGGCGGAGCAATCCGCCGCCTACTGCTGGCAACGACGACTGGATGGTTGTGAAGCCGCTCATAACGCCGACATCGAACTGCATATTGCCGACTTATGTTGTCAACGAACTGCTCGCGCAATCGGCCATCGTGAACGGTTGCAGTATCTATACGCCCAACTATTTCGGCAGCGGCATTATCGATCCGATCACTTTCCAGCCTTATGTTTCGAACCCGGATCGACAAATTATCCCGGCTATCCCGGTTTTGATTACACAACCGCTCTCAACAACGTGGAGGGGTTCGACAAGAATATCAGCGGAGCCACCTTCCAATACACCGCATTTCACGATGTCAGCGGGCGCATAATATTCGATGCGGGTGTCGGAAGTGGCGCGAACGCTGGTGGAGACTTCTACTGGCAGAGCGACAGCTTCGCCCGCATCTTTGGCGATCGGCTGTACGACAAGCTGCATGGCTACACCAACTTGAACTTCGCCTTGATCTTCGCCAACCAGGTTGCTTGGCAAAGCCATGGCTTACGCCAAGAACATGCTCCGCACGACGGCCATCACCGAAGTCCTCTTAAATTCCTACGACAGTGCGTTGACAACCAACGTCTTCGTCACCGACCAGCGCTTCTACAGCATCCGCGTCACCAAGAACTGGTAGACGGATCCCAAACGGTTTGGCAGAGGGCGGCAGAGAATCCGCCGCCCATTCATTTGGTTGTCGAGCAAATATTCCTAGCCTGTCTGGAAGTTATCTGGAAAAATGGTCGTTCTCCTCCTAAGAAAGCAAGGAGGTAGGGGCAAACAGCAGAACGGGTTATTCGAAACACAGGAAACGAACTTGCGTCGTGACAGGTCTGTCCAGCGCAACCAACAAACGCGTACAACCGGTTTAAGGGTAAGTGGGCAATCTTCTGGCTGACCATGTTGCACGTATGGGAGCGCGGGCACCCAGAGGCAACCAAAAATCGGCAGCCAAAGCATCTCGATTGGCAATATTCTTACACGCCGCCCAAATAAATTTTTCTCCGGCTATACCCCAACGTCCCGACTTGATTGTCTCAGCGTGCGGTCCTGAGCTGTAGCCAAGGGGGCAAAAGGCTTTGGGGATGGCAGAACCGCCGGATACCGACCGTGGAAGCGTCAATCTGCGCTTGCCGAGCAAAGGCATGAGCATTGCCGACGTTCAGGCATGGTTTGTCCGCGAGGTGCTGCCGCTGGAGCCGATACTGATGCAGTACCTGCAACACAACTGGCGCAACAAAAGCGAGCTGGGAGACCTCCGGCAGGAAGTCTATGTGCGGGTTTGCGAAGCGGCGCAAAAGGAAGTTCCCGAGAAGACAAAAGCATTCGTTCTGACGACCGCGCGAAATCTGCTGATCAACCGGACAAAACGCGAGCGGGTTGTCCCCATAGAATCCGCAGCCGATGTCGATGCGCTCGGGATCGTCATGGACGAGCCCGGCGCCGATCGGGTGGTCATCGCACGGGAAGAATTGCGCCGGCTGACGCTTGCGCTCGACCGGCTTCCGCCCCGTTGCAAGGAAGCCGTCGTTCTGGGGCGTATCGAAGGGTTGTCGCGCCGGCAAATCGCGCAGCGCATGGGCATAGCCGAGGACACCGTCAGACAGCATCTCATTCATGGCATGCGCCTGCTGACGGACTTGTTGCACGGCGATTCTCCCGACGTCGGGAGTTTCTCATGAGCGGTTCTCATTTGGATATGCGTTCAGCCGAAATCGAAGCGGAAGCGGCTGCGTGGCTGGAACAGAAAAGCTTTTCCTCCTGGTCTCAGGCCGATCAGGTGCGATTCGATGCATGGTTGTCCCAATCCTGGCCGCATCGCGTTGCGTATTGGCGCATGGAATCTGCTTGGGCCCGTACCGAGAGATTGACCGCATTGAAGGCGCCTGCGCCTCGCCGGGTCGAAAATTCGTTCGTGCGCCAGCGCCAACTGTTCAGAGTTGTTGCGGCGGCTGTTTTGGTTGCGACGGCGGGATATCTGAGCTTTTCGTATTTCGCGGCGACGCCGATGACCCGGTATTCGACCGGTGTGGGCGAACATAAGGTTCTGCAATTATCGGATGGGTCCCACATCGAATTGAATACCCGAACGTCTTTGCGCGTTTCGAAAGGCGCGGGCGCGCGAAAGGTTTGGCTCGATAGCGGGGAAGCCTATTTCGACGTCAAGCACGATGCCGCTCATCCGTTTACGGTCTTTGCCGGCAACCGCCGTATCACCGATCTGGGCACGAAGTTCGCCGTTCGCAAAAATGTCGGCGAGATCGAAGTTTCGCTCACGGAAGGCAAGGCTCGTGTCGATGCCGTGGCGTCGGATTCCGCCGAGGGTTTTGCAGTGCTGGTGCCGGGTGACGTTGCTTTGGCGACGCCTGCCGGCGTCCGGGTTGTTCACAAGCCCATACAGGAACTCCACAACGAACTTGGCTGGCGCCGCGGCATGCTGGTTTTCGTTCATGCAACGCTTGCCGACGTGGCTGAGGAATTCAACAGATACAACGCAACACAGCTGGTGATTGCCGATCCGGTTGCGGCCAAGCAGAAAATTGGCGCGACTTTTCCAGCGCACGGCATCAATGACTTCGCGGCTTTGGCGCAAACGGTGCTGGGGCTACGAGTGCAGAGACGCGCCAACGAAATCGTCATCACACGCTGAACTGCCAAATACCGAAAGATGCAAACGGCCGCATGGCTGCACGAGGGGGAATTATGCGACTTAGGGCTTTAAAGACATTTCTCATCGGCGCGACCTCGCTTGTCGTCTTGTCCGCATCCGCCGGTGCGCAGGATTTCAATATACCGGGGGGAGATCTGAAATCCGCGCTCGAGCGGTATATGAAGCAAAGCGGCGTCGCTTTGATGTATTCCGAAGATGCCGTCGCGGGTATTCGCACGCAGGGCGTTGCGGGAAACCTTTCGTCGGGCGATGCCCTTCTTCATCTTCTGAAAGGAACAGGATTTGCAGCGCAAAAGGCGCCGGATGGAGCGGTTGGCATCATCCAATCCCGAACGCAATCGAGCCTCGTTGAGCCCATCCAGTTGGCTCAAACCACACCTGCTCCTCATTCCGCCGTCGAAACGGTGACCGTCACCTCGTCCAAATTGGGCGGGGCCGATGTGCAAAGCATTCCGATTGCGATCACCGCTCTGAGCCAAGAGCAGCTAACGGCCACACAAACGGCCGGCGGTCCGGACCTGATCAAACAGGTTCCGAACATGACGTTCACCAAGACGAATTTCTCCGGCTACTCCATCCAGCTGCGCGGCATCGGCACCCAGGCGATCTCGGTGACCACCGACCCGGCCGTTGCGGTGGCTTTCAACGACACGCCTTTCATCCGCAATCATTTCTTCGAGCAGGAATTTTACGACGTAGCCCAGGTTCAGGTGCTGCGCGGCCCGCAAGGCACGCTCTATGGCCGCAACGCGACGGCAGGCGTCGTCAATCTCACCTCCGCAAAGCCGACCGATCAATTCGAGGCGATGGCGAGCGGCGAGTTGGGCAATTACCATCAGCGCCGCTTCGAAGGCATGATCAATCTGCCGATTGTGGACGACGAACTTTCCTTGCGCCTGGCAGGCGAATGGACCAACCGGCAGGGCTATTCCTACAACACACTGTCCCAGGAGCGGGTGGATGGCCGCAATCTGTGGTCGGGCCGCGCTACCATCGGCTGGAAGCCGCTGTCCAGCCTGCAAACCTATTTGGTGTGGGAGCATTTCTCCGAAAACGACGATCGCATGCGCAGCGCCAAGCAGCTCTGCAAAAACGATCCTCTGCCCACGACAATCGACGGTGTGACGCCGCCGCCTCCCGGCCACAGCCGCGACCAATACGGTTTCAACCAGACCGCAAACATGGGCGGCTATTTCAGCCAGGGCTGCCAGATGGCGTCGCTCTATTCGAAGGATTCGTTTCAGGTGCCGAACGGTTTCTCGCTGCCTTATGTCTCGGCGGGCCTCTATGGCGGCATTCTGAAAGATCAAACCAATCCTTATGCCAACGACAGCCAGTCGCCCAATCTGCGCATGATCGAAACCACGCTCAATCCCCGCTACAAGGTAAAAAGCGATCTGGCGCAGTTCAATGTGGATTATGCGGTCTCGCCGCAGATCACGTTCACATCGCAGACCGCATATAACCAGGATTTCCTCTGGGCAACGCAGGACTACAATCGTTTCAACACAAGGCCGGGCATTTTCAACACCGACTACGGCGTTCTCACCGACACTCCGATCAGCTTCGGTCTCATTTCGCCCGACGGCGTCTACTGCGATCCTCAACTCGGATGCTCCGACCGCCTGGTCGCACAAGATCTTTCGATGGAAAATTCCTGGCAGCTTTCGCAGGAATTCCGCGTGGCAACCCATTTCGATGGGCCATTCAATTTCTCGGCCGGCGGCAATTACATGCACTACGAGACCGAGGAGAATTATTACGTCTTCATCAATGCGCTGACCGCTTTCGCCTATTGGACGGGCGATATGCCTTCACAGCAAGTTGGCGGGTACGATCAGGTCGGCCACTGGATTCCCAATGTCACCGATGGGCATCAATGCTTGCATGTCGGTCCCGGCAATGGGCGCGGCGGGATGCAGTATTCCGATCCCAGCCTGCCGCTGGCGCCGCCGGGGTTGAACTCTTGCGTCTATCTGGATCCCAATCCGCTCACCAGCCTCAACAATGACGGTCACAATTACTTCCTCAGCCAGAATCCCTATCTGCTGGATTCCTATGCGCTGTTCGGGGAAGGCAATTACAAGCTCAGCGATGAACTGACGTTGATCGGCGGCCTGCGCTGGACGCTGGACAAGAAGCATTTCACGCTGATCCCCAGCCAGCTTCTCACCAGCGGGTTCGGGTATCCTCACACCGGCGTGGTCGATCAGAACTGGGGCAAGTTCACCGGCCGCTTCGTCGCCAACTGGACGCCCAAGCTCGATTTCACCGATCAGACGCTGGTCTATGGCTCTTATGCGCGCGGCTACAAGGCGGGCGGCGCCAATCCGCCGGGGCCGGTGCTGATCAGTTTCGGCGAAGGCGATCAGGCCAACCCGATCCATCCGCTCACGTTCCAACCGGAATATGTGCATGCGTTTGAAGTGGGCACCAAGAACAGCCTGTTTGACGGCGCGCTGACCTTCAACACGAGCGCCTTCTATTACGCCTACAAGGGGTACCAGATCTCCGAAATCGTGGATCGCACATCCATCAACCTCAATTTCGATGCGCATATCCACGGTATCGAGGTGGAGTCGGTGTGGGAGCCCATCCCCGGCCTGCGGTTCAATGCATCCGGCGGCTGGGAACACACAAGGCTCGACGACGGCAGCAAGGCTGTCGATCTGATCGACCGCACGGCGGGCACGGCGGGCTGGATGGTGGTGAAACCCTTCATCGGCCAAGCCTCCAACTGCATCCTGCCGGAATATGTCGTGGCGGCGTCGATCCTGAACCAGCAGATCAATCCGAACGGCACAAGTCCCGGTTCGGTGGTACAGCTTTGCGGCGCGGCATATGTCAGTCATCTCGATCCGGTCACCTCGCTGCCTTATACGGCGCCTGCCACTGACGGATCCCTGGTCGCGCAAACCGCCTTCGGAACGCAAACGATCTACAACTATGCCGGTTTCGATCCCTTGACCGCGCCCAACAACGGCCAGGGTTTCGACAAGAATCTTTCGGGCAAGGAATTGCCCAATGCCCCGCCGCTGACGTTCTCTGCCGGTGCGCAATACAGCATGCCGTTGACATCCGATTGGGCCGCTACGCTGCGCAGCGATTTCTATTGGCAGGATTATTCCTGGGCCCGCGTCTTCAACGACAATCCGTATGACCGCCTCAGGGGCTATGCCAGCGTGAACCTTGCGGTGATCCTGACGAGCCAGGCCGGCTGGCAGGTCATGCTCTATGACAAGAACGTGTTCAGCACGACGGCCATCACCGGCACGTTCCTCAACTCCGACGACAGCGGGCTTACCACCAACGTCTTCCTCACCGATCCCAAGCTGATCGGCATTCGCGTCACGAAGAATTGGTGAGCGTGATGAGGAAACACCACAACACCAGCTCTCTGGGGGGACAACAACAATGAGCGAACTGATCAATCATCCTCTGCGCCGCGACATGCTGCGCCATCTTCTGACAACCGTCTCGGCGCTGACGCTGTGCGTCGTCGCGGCGGCGCCGGCCCTTGCCGAAGATGCATCTCGTCCAGCCCTCTGGGTCGAACTTGGCGGACAGTTGGAACGGGTGAGCGGGGAATCGGCAGTTTTCGCGCCGTTCTTTCTTGCGGCTCATGCCGGCGAACCTGCCTTCGCACACGGCACGCCTATCGATGCGCAAGCGTTGCCGCGTTATGCCAAGGGACTTGAAGGCAAGATCGCCTTCACCCCCGAAGGCAGCGACTGGACATTTTCCGCCGGACTGCTTTACGGCCGCTCCAACGGCGACAAGCGCGTGCAATATCAGACGCCCGGCAAGCCGTTGCCCGGGGGCTTCTTTGCGGGCAACCCCAATTACGATCCGGCCAAGAACGTCGCCTTCACCGACACGCGCGGAAAAGACCGTGAAGGCCACCTGATTTTGGATTTCAAAGCCGGCAAGGATGTCGGTTTGGGGGCAGCCAACCTTTCGCTCGGTATACGCTTCGCGCAATTCACTTCGGAAAAATCCGCTCACATGCGGGTGCGGCCCGACGTGCAGTTCACCCAAGTCATCGGGCTTTATCTTCCCTACATGTCCACCTTCACCGCGAACGCCGAAAGCAAACGCAGCTTCACCGGTATCGGCCCCAGCATCTCGCTGGACGGTTCGACGAAGCTGGCGGGCGATAGCCGCAAAAGTTTCACCTTCGATTGGGGCGCTTCGGGCGCCGTCTTGTTCGGCCGCCAGAAGGCGGGCGTTACGCACGAGACGAGCAAAATCATCTGGGACGGCGGGAATTTTCTGTACCACACCAATTATGTCTACGATCACCCCTATGCGCCGCCCGCGCGCAACCATTCGCGCGTGGTCCCCGATCTGGGCGGCTTTGCGGGATTTTCGGTGCGTTACAGCAACGCCAAAATCAGTCTCGGCTACCGGGCCGATTTCTTCTTCGGCGCGATGGACACAGGCATCGAGCTCCGCAAGACCGCAAATGTGGGGTTCCACGGCCCGTTCGCCACCGTAAGCGTCGGGCTGGGAGGGTAGAGCCGGTCGAAGCCTTATCGGGAAAAGGCTACGCAATCGGTCTCATTCGTGCCCCAGCAGGAATTTCGGATTCGACGAAGCCGGAGGTCCGTATATCCCTCGGCACTCTGCAAATTTGGGGCAAGGGGCGAATTTTCTCGGACCCACCATCATCAAGTGAATCGCCGGTGGCCCGGCCCACCGGTTAAATGCGATTTGCTTGCGCGATCTTGCCGAGGTGATAGGCGCTCGGTTTGGGCGTTCTCTTGAAGGTTTTCAGGTTGACCGCCACCAACCCGAAATGCCGGCCGAAGCCCGCGGTCCATTCGAAATTGTCGAGCAGCGACCAGTGCACATAGCCATGCACGGGAATGCCTTCGCCAAAGCAATCCCAAAGGCTTGCCAGCGCCTGATCGATGAAGGCTACGCGGCGCAAATCGTCGTTTGTGGCAATGCCGTTTTCGGTGACGTAGATCGGTTTTCCGATGGTTGCGTGTGCCCAGCGGATCGTGTTGCCGAGTGCCTGCGGATAGAATTCGTAGCCTGCATCGGTCAGTTCTGCGCCGGCGGGTGGTGGCGCAATCCCGTTGGCATCGACGCGGAAGCGCGTATAGGTCTGCACGCCCACAAAATCGGCATGCGTGCGCGCGGCATCAAGCCATTCGCCGTAAAGCCGTTTGCGATACGCATCCGCGACAGAGTTCGGCCCTGCGGCTTGAATGTCTTGCGTGGTGAGCGATAGTCCCACGGGCAGGTTGGGATGGACGCGTTTGATGGCTTCATAAGCCTTGCGATGCGCAGATATCAGCAGCGATGTCGCGACGTCCGGATCGGCGAAGGCCAGCGAGGAGAAACGGGGCGAGCCGCTTGCCTTGGCTGCTGCCTCGATCATTGCTTTTGCGGCAGCAACCGATTGGGCATATCCGGGCATGATCTGCACCAGCAGCTGGATATTCGCTTCGTTGAAGGTGGTGGCCATGTGCATCAGGCCGCCGAGATGGCTTGCGGCTTTCGCGCAGAAGGCGGCAAAGATTTGGGGCGAATCGGCGACTTCGAAACCGCCGCGCGCGGCAAACCAGATCGGCGTGGTGAAATGGTTGAAGGTGACGATCGGTTTCAATCCGTGGGCGCGGCATGTTTCCAATACTTTTGCGTAATGATCGAGTTCGGCATTCGAATAGAAACCCTGATCGGGTTCGATGCGCGCCCATTCGATTCCCAGGCGATAGCAATTGAATCCGAGCTTGGCGGCTATCGAAATGTCTTCCGCATACCGGTGATAGCTGTCGCACGCATCGCCCGAACGCTCCTTGAAAAGGGTGGGGCGCACGTTTTCGCGCGGCCAGGCATCGCTGTTGATGTTGTTGCCTTCGCTCTGGTAGGCCGATATCGCCGTTCCCCAGAGAAAGCCTGACGGAAATACCCGGCGCTTGTCCGGCGCAAGGGCTTCGGCAGTCGGTACGCCGAGCCCAAGCGCGGCACCGGCAACAACGCTACGGCGCGAAATCTCCATGGGTGTTCTTCCGTCCCTCGAACCCTGGCTCTTTTGGCAGCGTGGCGGGTATGCATCATCTCCCAAAGATATTCATACACATGTGAGTGAATATTGACGAGGGGCAAAATCCCTGTCAGCCTCGAAACGTGCCGAAGAGCACATGTGACCGTCCTTACGGCGGCAAGGGGAGAAGCATCATGAAGCGCACGCTCAGCCTGTCGGCATCGGTTCTCGCGCTTGTCGTCGGCGGCGCGGTTCACGCCCAGACGGACACCACAGACACATCGTCAAAAGCGCCCGCCACGACCGGCGGCATCGAAACGGTGGTCGTCACCGCCGAACGCCGCAGCGAAGACCTGATGAAGGCGCCGATCTCGGCCGATGTCTTCAGCGGCGGCGATCTCATCAACAAGGGCGTGCTCAAGGTCGACGACCTGCAATTCGTTTCGCCCAGCGTGACGGTCAACAATTTCGGTCAGGGAATCGATTTCAATATTCGCGGCATCGGCAAGGGCGAACACAACACCCAGACCTTGACCGGCGTCATCACCTATCGCGACGGCGTGGCCACATTTCCCGGCTATGTCGCCGAAGAACCCTATTACGACATCCAGAGCGTGCAGATCTTGCGTGGGCCGCAAGGCACGTTCGTCGGCCAGAATGCCACTGGCGGCGCGGTGTTTGTGACATCCAACGATCCCGTCATCGGGGGCGGGTACGATGGGTATGTCATGGCTTCGATCGGCAATTACACCGACGGCCAGGTTCAGGGCGCGGTCAACATTCCGGTGACCGACACGTTCGCACTGCGCATCGCAGGCTTCGGCGAAGCGCGCGGGAGTTTCTATTCGATCACCGACAACGATCCGGTGGATAATTGTCCCGGCGGCAAATATGCCGGCTGCAAGCCGGGCTACAATCCGGGCGACATGCGCTGGGCCGCGGGCCGCCTCAGCGCGCTGTGGAAGCCGACGGAAAGTCTCACGGTGTCGTTCAAATACGACGCCGATTACCTAGACAATGGCGCCTATCCGGCGAGCCCGAATTACGAAGGCTTCAAGGATCTTCCTTACGGCAGCGGCAATCCGAACCCTTATTATTCCGACATCTTCCACGTCACGGCCAACGCCGCGATGCAGGGCATCGACCGTTTCACGCGCAGCATCTTGAAAGTCGATTATGTGTTGCCGGGCGGCACGACCTTGCGGTCCATTTCCGGTTACCAATATGCCAGCACCATCTACAACACCGATCTGGACGGCACCGACTACGGCGCGCTGAATTATCCGCCGCCTTTCCCGAAAAACTGGACCTTCTTCGACCATGTCAACGAGACGATTTATTCGCAGGAATTCAACCTGATCTCGCCGGATACCGATCGCTTCACCTGGATTCTCGGCGCGTTCGGACAGCACGACCTCTACAATTTCCCGCCCGGCCAGTTCTACACCGGCGTGCCGCATGGCGTTCTGGATTCCACGCTCGAAGGCAAGAATGCACAAATCGCCTTCGCGGGTTTCGGCCAGGTCGGCTACAAGGTGACCGACAATCTGCAGCTCCAGTTCGGTGCGCGCTATTCCTACAACCGCACCACCAACAAGGGGACGTGGAACCAGTATGGCGCGATCATCGATATGCATGACGTCGCCAAGTTCTATTCCTTCACTTACAAGGGCTCGATCAACTGGCAGGTCGATGAAAACAATTTTCTCTATGCCTTCGTTTCCACGGGCTATAAGCCCGGCGGCCTCAACCCGCCGATCTACTCTTATTATCAGCCTGTGCCGTTCGATCAGGAAAAGGTCACGGAATACGAAACCGGCTGGAAAGCCACCTTGCTCGACGGCCATCTGCGCACCACCGTCGATGGTTATTACAACCGCTATCGCAACTTCATCGTGACGGTTGCCTATCCGCTCAATGCCTTGCCGATTTCCGGTTTCCTTTCCGAAGTCAACGTTCCCAGCGAAACCAAGGTCTACGGTCTGGAAGCCGAAGCCGATGCCGTGTTCGGAAAGCTGACGCTCGGCGCCGGTGTTGGTTTGCAACATTCCGCGCTCGGCACGTTTTTCGCGATCGACAGCCGCACGCCATCAGCTTTTGGCGGGGTGTGCGATCCGGCGACGGGGCCTGCAAATCCCCTTTACAATTGCGTCGATCTCAGCGGCAAACCGCTCACCTACGCGCCTTCGGTTTCTTTCAACCTGAGTGCCCAATACCAGTTCGATCTCGACGGCGGCGACACGCTGACCCCGCGCGCGAATTTCGGTCATCAGTCGGGCCAGTGGGCGACGCTGTTTGACGTGGCTGCATTGGGCGACAAGCTTTCGCCGCGCGATTTGCTGGGTGCGCAGCTCGAATGGGTGCACGACGAATATGTCATCACCGCCTATGGCACCAATCTGACCAACCAGCATTACGAAGCGGCCATGCTTTATCCGCTGCGCTTTGCCGGTGCGCCCCGCCAATTCGGCATCCGCATCATGAAGGTGTTCTGACCGGAGGAAATCCACCCGGTCGCAGGACGGCAAAACCAACCTGCGGCAGAATTTTTTTGTAAGTGTGTTCGAAAATAGCGATGCAATCCTACGCTCTCACGGTAGACAAATTTCTCGACCACGCCGCCAAGTGGTTCCCGACCCGCGAGATCGTCACCGCCGGAACGCATCGCATCGGTTATGCGGCGCTGCGCGAGCGCAGCAACCTGCTTTCGGGCGCGCTCGCATCTCTGGGCATTGATTTCGGCAGCCGGATCGCAACGCTCGCCTGGAACACCCAACATCATCTGGAAATGTATTATGCCGCGATGGGTTCGGGGCTCGTCTGCCACACGCTGAACCCGCGCCTGACCGTCGCGCATCTGGCCGCGATGGCGAACGAAGCCGAAGACCGGGTGCTGGCGGTCAGCGCGGATCTGGCGAATCTGGCGCAGCAGCTCGTTCTGTTGTGTCCGTGCATCGAAGCCGTGATCCTTCTCGACGGTGTGGCGGGCAAGGTGGAAGCTGTTGCGGGCCGACCCACCTACGCGTTCGAGACCCTGCTTGCAGAACGCGGCGAGGAGATGCGTTGGGGCCAGTTCGACGAAGAGACACCTGCCGGTCTTTGCTACACTTCGGGCACGACGGGCATGCCCAAGGGCGTGCTCTATACCCATCGCTCCAACTATCTTCACACCCTGCGCGCGTTGCAGGCAGATGCGGTTGCGCTGACCGCTGCGGATTGCGTTCTCGTCGCCGTGCCGATGTTCCATGCCAATGGCTGGGGCTTTCCGTTTGCAGCTCCCGCGGTGGGAGCCAAGCTCGTTCTGCCGGGCCGCATCGCCGATGGTGCACACCTTGCCAAGCTCATTGGCGAAGAGGGCGTGACGATTGCGAGCGGCGTGCAAACCGTTTGGCAGAGCCTTCTCGATTATCTTGACGCCACGGGCGGCGATGTGCCCACGCTGGAACGCGTGCTGATCGGCGGTTCCGCCTGTCCCGATGCGTTGATCGAGCGGATGGAAACCCGTCTTCAGGCGCGGGTACAGACGAGCTGGGGCATGACGGAGCTTTCGCCGCTCGGCACCATCGCGCCGGCGCGCGACGACAAACGCGCTATCGCGTCCGGCCGGCCGCCTTTCGGTCTCGATCTCAAGCTGACCGATGCGTCCGGCGTGACGCTCGCCCAACAGCGCAACGTCACAGGTCATCTCAAAGTGAAAGGCGCCAACGTGGTCGACCGCTATTTCAAGGCGGAAACGGACGCGCTCGATACCGAAGGGTATTTCGACACCGGCGATCTTGCCATCATCGATGACGAAGGACACCTCGCCATTTCCGGCCGCTCCAAGGACCTCATCAAATCCGGCGGCGAATGGATCAATCCGGCCGAGATCGAAACCATCATCGGGCGCCAGCCGGGCGTCGGCCTGGTTGCCGTCATCGGCCGGTCCGATCCCAAATGGGGCGAACGCCCGGTTCTTATAGTCCAGCCGCAGCAAAGCCATCTGCTCGACGACAGGACGCTGTTGGCTGCATTGCGCGGCAATGTTGCCGATTGGTGGATACCGGACCGGGTGATCCAGGTGGCGCATATGCCGCTGGCGCCGACGGGCAAAATTGACAAAAATCGTCTTCGCGCGGAATACGCTGGGACCGCAGGCTAAGGCAGAGGGACCCTAAGTCCGCCGGCGTACGCGAACAGAAGACTGGACAGATGATCAAGGCCAAGAGTTCTTCCAAAAAGGCGGTCAAGAAAGCCGTCAAAAATGCACCCCGCACCAAGGCGGAGCAGCGTGCCGAAACGCTGGAGCAGATCCTGGATGCAGCGGAATATCTGTTCTCCAAGCACGGCCTTTACGGCGTGACGTTGCGCGATGTGGCGCAGCAGGTCGGCGTCCACACCTCGCTGATGCATTATTACTTCGAGGACAAGTTTGCGCTGTTCAAGGAAGTGTTCGTCCGGCGCGCCCCTGTGACGAGCGAACGGCGCATGAAAGCGCTCGATCAATACGAGAAGGAGGCGAAGGGCAAGCCAACGGTGGCCGGTGCGCTGCACGCTTTCCTGGACACCGATTTCGACCTTTACATGACCGGCGGCAAAGGCTGGAAAAATTATGGCGCCTTCGGCTCGCAGCTATCCAACACGCCGGAAGGCGGCGCCATGTTCGACGAACATTTCGATCCGGTGGTGTTGCGCCTGATCGGATTGTTGAAGAAGGCGCTGCCCGGGGTTTCCGAAGAAGATATCTTCTGGGGCTACCATTTCGTGACCGGCAGCTTCATGCATTCATTGTCGCGCAGCGGCCGGCTCGATCGGCTTTCGAGCGGGCTTTGCAAATCGGAAGACCTGAAGGCCGTCAAAGCGCGCATGGCGGATTTTATGACTGCCGGCTTCCTGAGCCTGAAGCGCTGACGTTCGCTTATTCGAGGCCCGCCGGCAGACGGAATGTCGGCAGATGCGGCGACACCACCGTGCCGACATAGACCGTGCGGCCATCCACGCCGCCAAAGGCAAGGCTGGTCGGCAACTGCAGCGGACCGTTTTCGGTTGTGCACGCCGCCAGATGATCGACCGTGCTCTGGTGCCGTTCCATGGCCGCCGCCATTGCCTCGACCGCCATTTCGTTCATATCGCGAAACACGATGTGCACATCGCCCTGTTTGTCGATCACGAACAGCGCATTCTGATTGATGATGGTGATCCAGATGTTGCCCCAGGCATCGAAGGTAAAACCATCCGGCAGCGCGCAGCGGCCAAGGCTTTCGGGGCCGACGATTTCTTTGTTGCCAAGCGAACCATCGGGCCGGATCGCAAAGCGCACCAGCCGGCAAGCCATCGTTTCGGCGGCGTAGAGATATCGTCCGTCCGGTGACACCTTCACTTCATTGGTCAGGTCGAGCCCGTCGGCCGCGATTTCACAAACGCCGCTTTCGATGCGCAGGATGTATCCATCCGGCTGTTGTTGGGCGAGGGCATCGTGCCAGCGCGGCGCGCGCGTCATCACCGAAAGCCAGATACGATCCGGCCCATCTGCGCAGGCATAGTTGACGGCGCCCAGTGGTTTGCCGCCGAAGCTGTCGAGCAGTTTGTGCGTCTGGCCGTCGGGAGAAATCCGGTAGAGGCCGCCATCTCCGATTCCCGCCACCACGAAACTGCCGTCCGGCCCGCGGCTGAAGCCGTTCGGTTCGCCGATGCCCCTGCCCAACACGCGGGGCTCTGCTCCATCGCGCACCTGTGCGATGCCGCCGCGCAAATCCGAGGCCCAGACACCGTCCCGATCCACCCACACACATTCGGGCCGCTGCAATCCTTGTCCAAACGTTGCGAAATCCTTTGTGGTCAGTTTGAAATCGGAAAGCTTCATCGACGGCCCTTCCGGTCATTTGCATTGCGGTGCCGGCGGCGGCAGGGGCGGCGAAAGAAGGCCGGCATTCCAGTTCCATTGAACATTGCCGCTCGCGTGCCTGCGGCAGACCACTTCTTCGTCGAGCTTGAACATCCCCGGCAGCAGATCCTGCGAAGGGTGGGGCGCGTCCGAAAAAGCCATATAACTATGGTCGGAACCGTATGGCGCCCAGGCGGGCGCATCTGCTGCGACGGGTTTGCCGTCTTTCACGAAACTCGTCCAGTAGTCCAGCATCGCATCGGAAAGCTTGTGCTCGCTTTCGGTGTTCGGGATTTTCGGCCATTGGGGCGGCGTCTTGTCGAGCACCCCGAACACGAAGGGCAATTCGCTCGCATGGAAACCGTGCAGCCCTGCTTCATCCGCCGCCGGATAACCGTGATCGAAGAAATAAAGATAAGAAGCCTGGCCCCGCCCCGTCTGGCTGCGAACAAGGCGCTGCGCCGTCCAGCCATATAATGCATCGCGCGTCGTGGCCAATATGCTCTGCGGCATGTCGCTGGACGGATAAAGCTTCAAGAATGCATCTGCGAGATCGCCGTAATTTGCGCGGATCGATTTTTCGTAATCGGCGGGGCTTGCGGGCGTGGGCGGCACCAGGATGCGCAGCGATCGCGCCTCGCCGCTGTTGAAGCCTGCCAGAACCGGCACTTGCGCCTGTTCGCCCTTGTCGAACACATCCACCAATTGCCCGGTGAGGATATGCCCGTCCACCACGCCCAGCGGCGCAAAACGTATCGCGGCCGCGACCTGGTTCAGACTTTCCCCGCTCATCGCGCGCAGCATTGCCATATTCGAGGCGTGAAACGCCGCCGACAATTGCACGCCGGCTTCCTCTGCCGCGGGATGACCGAAGCTGGGTTTGCCGAGCTCGGGCATCGACACCATATAGGCGCTTTGGGCTATCGCTTTTGAAAAAAGCCCGCGTGCCACAGGCGAGGCCATCAGATAAACGACGCTCAAACCGCCTGCGGATTCGCCCGCAATCGTGACATTGCCGGGATCGCCGCCGAAGGCGGAGATGTTCTGCTTTACCCATCTCAGTGCCGCGATCTGATCGAGCAATCCGTAATTGCCCGAGATATGCAACGGCGATTCCGCATCGAGTTGCGGATGGGCAAGCCACCCCAATACGCCCACGCGGTAGTTGATCGACACCACCACGATGCCGCGTTCGGCCATTCGCGCTCCGTCATAGATCGGATCGCTGCTCGCCCCGCCCCAGAACGCGCCGCCATAAATCCAGAAAAAGACCGGCGCGTTCTTCGCGTTCTTCGGCGCCCAGATATTCAGGGTCAGGCAATCCTCGCTCGTCGGAATCGGATCGTGCGAATAAACGCCCGCCATCGCACCGCTGGGCTGAATGCAGGCCGGCCCGAAAGCATTGGCTTCTTTCACGCCGGCCCAGCGTTCGAGCGGCTGGGGCGGCCGCCACCGCAATTTGCCGACCGGCGGCTGCGCGTAAGGAACGCCCTTGAACACATCGAGCGCGCCTTGTGCCTCTCCCTTCAGTGCGCCCGCCGGTGCATCCACCGTTGCGGTCTGCGCCAAAGCGGCGCTCGCCGAAAATACGAACGCCACCGCCAGTATCGACCGCAGGATCAATCGAGGAATCATGAGTGCGTCCCTTCGCTTTCCTTCTTCAGCACTTTCGCCAGCCACAGAAACAGCATCACCGCCAGAAAATAGAACGGCACCAGACAATAAAAGGCCAGCTGCAGCGAATGCTCGGGATGGGCGGCGTGGAAATAATCGCTCATCGCGCCCACAAAGGCCGGCCCAATGCCCATGCCGGTGAAATTCATCACCAGCAGAAGCAAGGCGCCCGACATCACCCGCTGATCGGGCCGCACTTCCTCCTGCACCAGCGTCACGCAGGATGACAGATAGAAGAAGTTGAGGAACGTCGGTCCGAGCATGAAGAGAAGTGCGGTTTGCCATGTCGGCGCCCACACAAATGCCAGAAAAAACGGAATGGCCAGCGTCAGGGACGCAGCCGGTATCAGCGCATAGGCCTGTTTCGAAACCTTCGTGAACCGGTCGATCACATAGCCGGAAACAAGGATGCCCGAACCCATGCCGAAACCGGCAACCAGCGCGGAATAAACCGCCACTTCGCTCAGCGTCATGCCTTTTTCGCGCATGAGGAATAGCGTCGAGAAATTTCCCGAACCGTAGGTGATGATCTGCGTCACCCCGCTCGCCACCGCCGCAAGCACCAGCGGCGGCCGCGAAAAATACATCACGATGGTCTGCCAGAAGCCTGACGCCGTTGGCCCCTCTCTGTGATGTGCAGGGTCGAGCCCGCCGCGAACAGGTTCGCGCACGACGAAGACGATCAGGAGCGCCGATACGAGGCCGACCCCGCCCAACACGATGAACGCATCGCGCCAGCTATAGGCAGCGGCGATCGACGCGCCGAACGCAATGCCCAGCGCCGCCCCCACCGGCGGTCCGAGATTGTAGATGCCCAGCGCCGTGCCGCGTTTGCCGGACGGAAAATAATCGGAAATGATCGCGTAAGAAGGCGGAACGCCGCCAGCTTCGCCAAAGCCCACCGTCATGCGCGCCACCGCCAACTGCGCATAGTTCGAGGCGACGCCGCAGGCCATTGTCGCGCCGCTCCATATTGCGCACGCAATCGTCAGCACACACACACGGTTGGTGCGATCGGCGACCCAACCGACGGGAATGGCGATGAAACAATAGAAGAGCGCGAAATAAAGGCCGCCGATAAGCCCCAACTGCCCATCCGTGATGTGCATCGTATCCTGGATGGGCTTGGCTAGGATCGACAGCAAGGATCGATCCAAAAAGTTCAATACATAGACGAAACACAGCATTCCAAGAACGATCCAGGCCTGCGCGCCGGACGAGCCCGGCGGCCGTTCGTTCTGGCGATTTTTTTCCGCTAACGTCGAATGCATGAGCCCCGCCATTGTTGGAGAAGCCCAATGCGAAGGCCGCCGCGGACAGGCGCGCTGGCGCACTTTTGTTTCACCGGGCTCCCTCTTTCGGGCAGCTGCTGCCGCTTTTTTTAGGACTATGAAGAGAAAACCGTATGCATGTCAAATTCATTATAATGTGAGTGAATATTATATCTCCGTTTCCCGACTATCGGGCGGAGCAAGGGGGGAAACCGAGCGAGCGCGATTTTAACAAAATTGCGGATGGTTCTTGCGGCTGCAATGTGAAAAAAATTGAGCCGTCACCCCTACATCGTCATTTCGCCGGCCGTTCAATCCTATGAGAGCGTAGGATTTCAGCTTCGCAGACCAGGAAAGCCGGGGGATGGCTGACGGTTCCGACAATGGTCAAAGCAAGGCCGGCACCCGATTTGCCGGTGCGCTGATGAGCACGCCCTCCGTCGACGACTGGTTCGTCCGCGAAGTTATTCCGCTGGAAGGGCTTCTGATGCAGTTCCTCAACCGCTGTCTGCGCAATCAAAGCGACGCGGCGGATCTGCGGCAGGACGTCTACGTTAAGGTCTATGAAGCAGCGCAGAAGAGAATTCCCGATCCCGCAAGGCCGTTTGTCATGACCATCGCGCGCAATCTTGTCATCGACCGCATGCGCCATGCCCAAGTGATTTCCATCGAGTCGGTGGCGGATTTCGAGCAGCTTTCGATTGAAAGCGACGAGCCCGGGCCAGATCGCACGGCGGCCGCGCGGTCGGAACTTGGAAGGTTGCGTAGGGCGCTCGATCTTCTGCCGGAGCGCCGCCGGCAGGCGATGATCCTGCGCAAGATCGAAGGTTTGTCGCGGCGCGAAATCGCAATCCGCATGGGCATCAGCGAAGCGACGGTTGCCGAACATCTGGCCGCCGGAATGAGCGTGATCGTGTCCGCCATCAATGGCGATCCTTCCGCCGATGGGGATGTGTCGTGAGCGGCACGCAATTCGATAAGAACCATAAAGATGCGCCGGTCTCGCAAATCGAAGCCGAGGCAATTTCCTGGGTGGAGCGGAGCGACCGCGAAGACTGGAACGCGCAAGATGAAGCCGCGTTGGCCGCGTGGCTTTCGGGATCGACGGCAAACCGGATCGCCTATCTGCGGATTCGCGACGGATGGAAACGCGCAGATCGCCTGGTTGCGCTCAGGGGAACGTTCGGGTTGCCCAAGGACAACGCCGCCCCGCGCAACAGGCGCATGCGCCTGCATATCGCAGCAGCGGTGATTGCGGCCGTTTCGCTTGGCGGGCTCTGGGCGATGGTCTCGGGCGACCGGCAGCAGGCATCGGACTATTCGACTGCCCTGGGTGGCCACAAGGTTTTAACGTTGGCCGATGGATCGCAAATCGAATTGAACACCGCGACCGCGATTCGCACCCAGTTCGACGCCCGCAAGCGAACGGTCTGGATCGACCGCGGCGAAGCTTTCTTCAAAGTCGTTCACGACGCGAATCGTCCGTTTGTCGTGTTGGCCGGAAATCATCGCATCACCGATATCGGAACGAAATTCCTGGTGCGCAGGGAGCCCGATCAATTGCAAGTGACGCTGGTCGAAGGCAGCGCGGAGATCGATACGCCGAACCTGCCTGGAACGCAGCATGCCATTCTTCAGCCCGGCGATGTGGCAATCGCCACCGCGACCGCGATGTCCGTGGTGAAGGCGACGCAAGAAAGGGTCGACCGGGAGCTTTCCTGGCGGCGCGGCGTGCTCGTGTTCGACCGCACGACGCTGGCGGACGCAGCAGCAGAGCTAAACCGTTACAACGAACGCAAAGTTCTCGTTGCCGGCAACGAAGCCGGGCAGCAACGCATCGTGGGGACGTTTCCCGCAAACAATGTCGATCTGTTCGGCCGCGTGGCGCAGTCGGTGCTCGGACTGCACGTAAAAGAGCAAGGCAAAAACATCGTCATCTCGCAGTGAATAAATCCGAACGATCACGGATCGCCGGCGCGCGGTCTGCAAAGCAGGGGGAAATTTCGGTGCACAAGTTTTTCAAATCCGCATTGTTGACGGGAGTTGCGGCGGCGAGCCTGACGGGCACCGCATGGGGCCGCGAGCTTGAGATACCCGGCGGCGATCTGGAGCAGGCGCTGAAGGCATACATTTCGCAAACGGGGGACCAACTCGTCTTTTCCGCAAGTGCGGTGAAAGGCGTGCGCAGCAACGGCGTCTCGAACGAGACCAACAGCGGCGACGCACTGTCCCGGATACTTGCGGGCACGGGTTTTGTTGCCCATCGCGACGACGGCGTCATCACGATTGTGCGGGAAACCCATTCGTCCAACGAGATAAGCACGGTGATCCTTGCCCAGGCAGCCCCCGCAAGGGCCGCAATGGAAACCGTGACGGTGACGTCGTCGAAGCTCGGCGGCGCGGATGTGCAAAGCGTACCGATCGCCATTTCGGCTTTCAGCCAGGAACAGTTGACGGCCACGCAGACGGCCGGCGGCCCCGATCTGGTGAAGAACGTTCCGAATCTCACCTTCACCAAAACGAATTTCTCCGGCTACAGCATCCAGATCCGCGGTATCGGCACCCAGGCGATTTCGGTGGCGACGGATCCGGCGGTCGCTGTCGCCTTCAACGATACCCCTTTCATCCGCAATCATTTCTTCGAACAGGAATTCTTCGATGTGAGCAGCGTCGAAGTTTTGCGCGGGCCGCAAGGCACGCTTTACGGGCGCAATTCGACGGCCGGCGTCGTCAACCTGATCTCCGCCAAACCGAGCGACCGCTACGAAGCGAAAGCTTCGGTCGAGGTTGGGAATTATGAGAACCGTCGCCTGGAAGGCATGCTCAATATCCCCATTCTGGACGACAAGATTGCACTGCGCGTGGCCGGCGAATGGACCAAGCGCGATGGCTATTCGTTCAACAACGAACTGGGCCAAAGCGTGGACGGACGGAATTTGTGGTCGGCGCGTGCGTCGCTACTGTTGCGGCCGGTCGAGAAACTCAGCGCGACCTTCATTTGGGAACATTTCGAGGAAAGCGATGACCGGCTGCGCAGCGGCAAGCAACTCTGCAACCGCGATCCGGGGCCGACGACGATCCCCGGCCCGAGCGGCCCCATTGCGGTGTCCGGTTTGCAGTATGGCGGCTGGATCGGTCAGGGATGTCTGCCGGGCTCGCTCTATGCGCCATCGGCTTATGGAACGCCCAACGCCAATGCAAATCCCTTTGTGGGGGCGCTGGAATATCTCTCGCCCTTCATCCCAAAGGGCAGAGATCCTTATAACGATGTCGAACAGGCCAAAAGCCTTCGGATAATCGATTCGCTACTGAACCCGACTTACGCCAGCAAGAACGACACGTTCGAATTCAACGTCGACTATCAGCTCGCCCCTTCGCTGACGCTGACCTCGCAGAGCGGCTACAACAAGGACAGTCTGGCGTCCTCCGAGGACTATAACCGCTTCAAGTCCACGCCGAATGTTTTCGTGCCATCCGCCGTCCTTGCAAAAAACCTTGTCGGAAAGGACGGCATATTCTGCGACCCGCAACTGGGCTGCTCGACGCGTCTCATCGGCGAGGATATCTCCAACGAAACCGCCTGGCAGTTTTCCCAGGAAATCCGGCTCGCCTCGCAATTCGAAGGGCCGCTGAATTTTAGTGTCGGCGGCAATTATCTGCACTACCAGACGCTGGAGAATTATTATGTGTTCTTCAACGCGCTCACGCTGCTGACCGAATACTACAATGGCTCCAAAGGCAGCTATGGCGGTTGGAGCGCGCCCGCTGTGGATCACGCTCCCTTCGACGGTGCGGCTGCGAATCTTTGCGGCCCCCAGCCTGGCTCGCTTCCCTTCAATATGACCGGCACGCTCTTTGGGCTGGGATGCGCCTATATCGACCCCAATCCGCTTGGCCAGATCGACGGTCAGGGCCACAATTATTTCCGCAGCCAGAATCCCTATCACCTGAATTCATGGGCCGGTTTCGGCGAGGTCTATTATCAAGTTTCGCCGGACGTGAAACTCACCGGCGGCTTGCGCTTCACCGACGACAGCAAGCATTTCGAAGAGTTTCCAAGCTGGACCGCCATCGCAGGGAAAGGTTATCCGTCCGGCGGCGCGCTCGACCAGGAATGGAAAGAGGTCACGGGCAGAACCATCATCAACTGGACGCCGAAGCTCGACTTCACCGACCAGACGATGGTCTACGCGTCTTATTCGCATGGCTATAAGGCGGGCGGCGCCAATCCGCCCGGCGTGATTCCGATCGTGATGGCGGGATTGACCTTCTCGTCCGCGGGCGCCTCCACGCATCCCAAGACCTTCAAGCCGGAGTTCAACGACGCCTTCGAGCTTGGCACCAAGAACACGCTGCTGGACGGCGCGATGACGCTCAATCTCAGCGCCTTCTATTACGACTACAAGGACTATCAGATCTCGGAAATCGTCGACCGGACATCCATCAATCTCAACTTCGACGCCAAGGTGATGGGTGCGGAAATCGAATCCACCTGGGAGCCGCTTCCGGGCCTGCGTTTCAACCTCGCCGCGGGCTATGAGAACGCACCGATCAACAACGGCCAGTCGGCCATCGACCTGATGGACCGCACCAACGGCAACACGGACTGGATGGTGATCAAGCCTTACGTCACCGCGACGTCCAACTGCGTTCTGCCGACCTATGTGGTGGCCGCGCTTGGCAACCGGATGCCGACATCGTGTCTCTATGCCTACAGCATCGGTTACGACCCGGCGACCCAACAACCCTACACCGCCAATCCCAGGGCCGGTTATATCGGCTTCGATCCCGCAACGGCTCCCAATGGCGGGGATGGCTTTACCAAGGACATCGGCGGCAACCAGCTTCCGAATACCCCGCCGGTTACCCTCTCGTTCGGGGCGCAGTACTCGATGCCGATCAGCAGCGATTGGGCAGGAACGTTGCGCGGCGATTTCTACTATCAAGCCGATTCCTTCGCACGCGTGTTCAACGATCGCCCGTATGACGAATTGCACGGCTATACCAATGTGAACTTCGCGCTCATCCTGACCAATCAGGACGGCTGGGAAGCGATGGCCTATGTCAAGAATGCCTTCGACACGACGGCCATCACCGGCGCATTCCTGAATTCGGATGACTCCGGGCTGACCACCAACGTCTTCCTCACCGATCCGCGTCTGTTCGGGCTTCGCATCACCAAAAACTGGTAGAAATTATATCGATACATCGAACATGTGCAGAGAGGTTAGAGCGCACATATCTAATCCGCTAGATCGGGGCGCGGATGCTGGACTCTTCGCTGATTCCTTGGCGCCGTCCTATTACATAGCCCATTCTTTTCGGGGCATCTTCAAAAGATGCCGCCTGTCGTCTTTGTCTGCCCGGAAGACAACGCATAGCTAGAGTTCAACTCACACTTCGCGGAGCAGCGCAAGGCGCGTGGCACAATCTCACCTAGCCGGATAGCTGGGATTGAGGTGTGAACTGAAAGAATTCAATCGCCTCCAACATCGGATGCAGTAATTCTGTCGTTTCCGAGGCGGCAGAGGTTGAGCAATAAAATTTCAGAATCCTGCACAAATTTTCTGACCGATACGCATCTTGGCCGCGGTGCTTCGTCCCCATAAGCGTAGGCTTGAACGCGGACCCTCAGAAGCAAAGGACGCTCGCGGGGGATGAACGAGATTTCGGACCCGGGTCGTGGAGACAGCGAACTGCGCCATTTGGGTGCAGCCGTGAACGCGGCTGCGCTGGAGGAATGGTTCGTCCGCGAGGTTCTACCGCTGGAGGCAATGCTGATGCAATTCCTGCGTCACAACTGGCGTGACAAGAGTGATATCGAGGACATGCGTCAGGAAATCTATATTCGCGTGTGCGAGGCCGCCGAGCGCGAGATTCCAAAATCCGCGAAATCCTTCGTCTTCGCCACCGCCCGCAATCTTCTGATCGACATGGCGCGCAGGGAAAGCGTCGTGCCAATTGAGGCCGTGGCCGATTTGGAAAACCTTGGAATCGAACTCGACGCACCCACACCCGACCGCAGCGCAATTGCGAAGGACGAGTTGCGCAAGCTGCAAGGTGCGCTCGACAAGCTTCCTCCGCGCCATCGCGAGGCGGTGGTGCTCGGCCGCATCGAGGGCCTGTCGGGCCGTGAGATCGCAAGCCGCATGGGGATCGCAGAAACCACCGCGTCCCAGCATCTCAAGCTCGGCATGCACGCGCTGACCGATCTCTATTTGCGTGAAACCACTGACCCGGCACGGCGCACATGACAACGCTTCGCCCAACCGAAAGCGCAACCGAAATTGACCTCCTGGCGGCCGACTGGCTGCAACGGCGCAATTTCTGGAATTGGAGCGACGCGGACGAAGCGGCGTTCGAGGCATGGCTTGCTCGATCCCGCGCCCATCGCATCGCTTACTGGCGGCAGAAATCGGTGTGGGACAATGCGCAGCGTCTGGTGGCTTTGCGTCCACTTTCGGTACCGCGTCGCTCGGCACCTGGGCCGCGCGCAAGCCGCCCTCTCGTCTTCAAGATCGCCGCTGCTGTTATCGTGGTCTGCGCGGTCGGTGCCGGTGCGGTTACCTATCTGCGGGTCCCCAACTATCGCGAAGCGGTGTATTCGACCCCGGTGGGCGGGCGCGAAACTATCACCCTGTTCGATGGATCGCAGATCGAACTCAACACCGACACGACCTTGCGCGTGCGCAAAAGCGCAACCGAAAGATCGGTTCTCCTTGAAAGAGGCGAAGCCTTTTTCAACATCAAGCACGATGCCGCGCGGCCCTTTTCCGTTGCTGCCGCCGGTCACCGTGTCGTCGACCTCGGCACGAAATTCGTCGTGCGCAATAGACCGGGCCAGCTTGAGGTTTCCCTGCTGGAAGGCCGCGCGCGCTTCGAATCCGCGACGGGCGCCAAGGCGACGGCGCTGTTGCCCGGCGATGTGGTGGTGGCCACTGCGCAAACAACGAAACTCACGCACAAGACCGATCGCGAATTGGGCACCGAATTGGGCTGGCGGCGCGGATTGCTCACTTTTTATCGCGCTACGCTCGCTGACGCTGCCGCCGAGATGAACCGCTACAACGAGCGCAAGATCGTCATCGCCGATGCCGTCGCCGCGAAGGAACTAATCGACGGTACGTTTCCGGCAAACGACGTCGATCTGTTCGGCCGCATGGCGCATTCCGTTCTGGGGCTACGCGTGCGCGACAAAGGCGACGGCATCGTGATTTCTCGCTGAGGCAGGTGCGGCCCGACGGGCCGCATCGCCCGGCAATACTGGCAAAACGAGGGGGGCTTATGACGGGATTGAGAAAACTGAAGGTGCTGTTGGTCACGACGGCTTGTGTGGCACCGTGGGCCACGACCGCGTCTGCTACGAATCTCGATATTCCCGCAAGCGATCTTGAAACCGCGCTGAACAGTTATATGGCACAAACCGGCGTGCCGCTCGTGTTGTCCGCCACGGCTGCAAGCCACGTACGCACGCGCGGCGTGAAAGGCGATCTTCCTGTCGATGAGGGGCTCGCTCGCCTGCTTAGCGGCACCGGATTCGTCGCGCACCGTGATGCAGGCGTGGTGACCATCGTGCGGGAGCGTTCGTCCGCCCTCGACCTGCCGCCGATGCAATTGGCCCAGGCCGCGCCGTCGCCGCGTGTCGCGGTGGAAACCGTCACGGTCACATCATCCAAGCTTGGCGGGGCCGATGTACAAAGCATTCCCATCGCAATCACCGCGCTGTCCCAGGAACAATTGACGGCAACGCAGACTGCTGGCGGGCCGGACCTGATCAAGCAGGTTCCGAACATGAGCTTCACCAAGACCAATTTCAGCGGCTATTCCATCCAGTTGCGCGGCATCGGCACGCAGGCGATTTCCGTGACCACCGATCCGGCGGTGGCCGTCGCGTTCAACGACCAGCCGTTCATCCGCAATCATTTCTTCGAACAGGAGTTCTACGACGTTTCGTCGGTCGAAGTTTTGCGTGGGCCGCAGGGAACGCTCTATGGCCGCAACGCGACGGCGGGCGTGGTCAACCTCTCGTCTGCCAAGCCCACCGACCAGTTCGAAGCGATGGCTTCCGCGGAACTGGGCAACTATCACCAGCGCCGCTTCGAGGGGATGATCAACATTCCCGTGGTGGATGACCGGCTCGATATCCGCATCGCGGGCGAATGGACGAAGCGGCAAGGCTATTCCTTCAACACCGTGACGGAGCAACGGATCGACGGCCGCGATCTCTGGTCCGGCCGGGTGACGATTGGCTGGAAGCCGGCGCAGAACCTGCAAACCTATCTCATCTGGGAGCATTTCTCCGAAGACGACGATCGGCTGAGAAGCGGCAAGCAGCTCTGCAAGACAGATCAGCCGCCCCTGTCGGTCAACGGTATCGCCGTTCCGCCCGGCGAATTGTCGGTGGGCGGGGCGTTCACCATCAATGCGAATTATCTGAGCCAGGGTTGCGAACAAACGTCGCTCTATTCCGCCGATGCGTTCCAAGTCCCTTACGGATTCTCGCTTCCCTATCTCGTTGCCGCCGGCACGGCAGGTGTCATCAAGCAGGGTGTCGATCCGTATGCCAGTACCACGCAGTCGACGAACTTGCGTGTGATCGAGTCCGCGCTCAATCCGGCCTACAAGGCGAAGAACGATACCGTCGAGTTCAATGCCGACTACGCGCTCACCCCTGCCGTAACACTCATATCGCAGACGGGTTACAATCAGGATTTCCTCAATTCGACGGAAGACTACAACCGCTTCAACACCTCGCCTGGCCTGTTCATTCCATCGAGCCAGATGGGCAAAAAGCCCGGTGTCATCGACGACAATGGCGTGTTCTGCGATCCCCAACTCGGTTGTGCGGACAGGCTTGTCGCCGAAGACCTGTCGCAAGAGCACGCCTGGCAGTTCAACCAGGAATTAAGGCTTGCGACCAATTTTAGCGGCCCGCTGAACTTCAGCTTGGGCGGTAATTACCTGCACTATGAGACGGAAGAAAATTACTATGTGTTCTTCAATACGTTGTCGCTTTACACGCTGGAAGACGGATCTGCGGGGGGAGCCAATGCGGCCCTTGAGGGCATTCCCTATGTGCCAGGCGTCACCGACAATCATCAATGCCTGACCGGCACCAACACGAAAAGCGGTTATCGGTATCCGATTCCGTCCGAGGGCGGCGGCATTCCCACGGAAACCTGCATCTATATGGACCCCAATCCGATCACCAGCCTCGACAACCAGGGGCACAACTACTTCCTGAGTCAGAACCCTTACACGCTCAATTCCTATGCGGCCTTCGGTGAGGTCAACTACAACCTTCTGGACGATCTGAAACTCACTGCGGGCGTGCGCTACACCGCCGACCGCAAGCACTTCACCGATATCCCCAGCGAGTTGATCGCGGAAGGATATGGCTATCCCTCCATTGGTGTGGTCGATCAAAGCTGGGATCAGTTTACCGGCCGCGCGGTGGCCAACTGGACGCCAAAGCTCAAATTCACCGATCAAACGCTGGTCTACGGCTCTTATGCGCACGGATATAAGGCAGGCGGCGCCAATCCGCCGGGTGCTGTTCTGCTGACCTATGCCGATGTGGGAACGATCGGAAATCCCGTCCACCCGCTGACGTTCAAGCCCGAATTCGTCGATGCCTTCGAATTGGGAACCAAGAACACGCTGCTGGACGGCGCGCTCACCATCAATGGCGATATCTTCTATTACAATTACGAGAACTATCAGATCTCGGAGATCGTGGATCGCACCTCGATCAACCTGAACTTCGACGCGCATGTGAAAGGTGCCGAGCTCGAAACCACTTATGAACCCATTCCCGGTCTCAGGTTCAATTTCTCTGGCGGTTGGGAAGATGCGAAGCTGGCGAAAGGCACGCACGCCGTCGACCTGATGGACCGCACGGCGGGGCAGGCGGGCTGGATGGTCTACAAGCCGTTTGTCACCCAGGCCTCCAATTGCGTATTCCCCGACTATGTCGTGGCGGCGTTGCTCCAATCCTATAATGGCGAGGGGAATCCCGCGGCTGAAGCATGCGGCTATGCTTACAACGGCCATGTCGATCCGGTGACAGGTGTTGCCGGCGAAGCGGGACCGGCAGGCTATCCCGGATTCGATCCTTCGACGGCGCCCAATAACGGCGAAGGCTTCGATAAGGACCTGAGCGGCAACGCTCTACCCAACGCACCGCCTCTTACGGTAAGCGCGGGTGCACAATACACCATTCCTTTGTCTTCCGATTGGGCGGGCACGTTGCGCGGCGATTATTACTGGCAGGATTATTCCTGGGCGCGCGTCTTCAACGACAATCCTTACGACCGCCTGCGCGGTTACACCAACATCAACCTGACGCTGATCTTCACAAACCAGAACGGCTGGCAGGTAATGCTCTACGACAAGAACGTGTTCAACACGACCGCGATCACGGGCGACTTCCTCAACAGCGACGACAGCGGGCTAACGACCAATGTGTTTCTGACAGATCCAAAGCTGATCGGCATTCGCGTCACGAAGAATTGGTAAAGGGGGAACCACAACAATGAGCGAACTCATCGTCGTCCGCGACGCAAACATCCGCAAGAACCTGCTGGCCACGGCCTCGGCATTGGCTCTTGTGGCATACACCGCCGCAATCGATACGGCCAAGGCCGAAGACCAGAATCGTCCGAGCGTCTGGATCGAACTAGGCGGTCAATTGGAGCGTATAGACGCGGGTACGGCGCGCTTCTCGCCGCCATTCGAGTCTTCGGTCGAAGCGCTGCCTGTCACAGCGCCCACCGCCGTGCAGAAGCCCCCCGCCTATGGCGTCGGCGGTGAAGCGAAGATCTCGATAGAGCCGGAAGGTTCGAGTTGGATCTATTCTGCGGCCATCCGCTATGGCCGCTCGAACAGGTTTACCCATGTTCAGCAGACGCCCAGCGCGCAGTTGGTCACCGGCACGATACTTGGCGTGCATGAATCCTTGTTTCCGCGGAGTCCCGGCGTATTTGCGTCCACACAACTCAAGAGTCACGAAAGCCATGCCGTGCTGGATTTCCAGGTCGGCAAGGACGTGGGACTTGGCGCATGGAGCCATAGTGCGACATCGGTTTTCAGCTTGGGCATGCGCTTCGCGCAATTCGATGCCCACTCCGCCGTTTCGATAAAGGCCGTTCCCATCAGTGTAATCACGCCCAAGCACATTCGGCCCAAATATCATCATAGCTACCAGGCGTCGAACGAAGAAGCGCGCAGTTTTCGCGGTCTTGGGCCCACCCTTTCATGGAATGCATCGGCACCAGTCGCCGGCAATCCCGATGCCAAGTTAACCCTGGATTGGGGTGCGAATGTCGGTGTGCTGTTCGGGCGTCAGAAGGTCCGGGGCAATCATCAGACCAGCGGCTACTACCATTGTATTGGCGGATTCAAAGCACTGGGCACGTCCGGATGCCACGGAGGCGTTCGCGCTGCGACGGGCTTTAATTATATCAGTGGCTATCAACACTCGACCCCTCACAATCGAAGCCATTCTATCGTTGTGCCGAATCTGGGCGGCTTTGCGGGCGTGTCAATGCGATATTCCAACGCCAAACTTAGCTTAGGCTACCGCGGCGATTTCTTCTTTGGTGCGCTGGACGGCGGCATCGATACAGCGCGCCGGGCCACGGTGGGCTTCTATGGCCCATTCGCCACCATCAGCTTCGGATTTGGAAATTAACGGACAACCGCCGCTTATTTGGCTGTCGCTTGTGTTATCCGCTTGTACTTGGGTACCCATCACAGCCCGATGGGCAGCCGCAGATATCTGCTTATAGCGCTGTGATCAAAGTGAATTTTTTCCAATCAAGCGACAAGTCCCGAGACCGCGGCCATGGTCAGACTATCGGGAAAGATCGTGGTTTCGAGCGCCTTGCGGTCGACACCTATATGATCGGCCAAGACGCTCTTGAACACCTGGCGCACGTCGAGCGTGGGCGCCAGGTCTCGGTTTTCAAACAGTTTGCTGTCGGCGAGTGTCGGCCAATCGCCGATAATGCCGCCTTTTTTTAGGGCACCGCCGGCAAGGATCATGGTCGAAGCCGTTCCGTGATCGGTACCGCGGGTGCCGTTGACGCGCGCGGTGCGTCCGAATTCGGTAACAGCAATCAGTACGGTATCTTTCCACACATTGCCCAATCCTTCGTGCAATCCCGTGATGACGTCGTCGAGCAATTTCAGGCGAATGGCGAGTTGCCCATCGGATGAACCCTGATTGGCATGTGTATCGAACCCATCGAGCGAGAACACGGCGATGGAAGGCCCACCTTCCTTGGTAAGGAACTTCGCGGTGGTGGTGGCGAATTTCTTTACCGCCCGGGGCTGAAAGGTCTGATCGCCGCCAAGCTCTTCGGCCGTCATTTCGGTCGAAAGGCCGGATGCGAAGGCAGGTCCCAGAAGTGGGTCGGATTTGTAGAGGTCTTGAAGAACGGTGGCGATGCGATCCATTTCGTCCGTCATGCGTCCGCCGGGCGACCAGGATTGCACTTGCGCTTTACCGCGCAGGATTAACGGTTCCTGTGCACCGACCGAAAGCGCGCTCGTTGCACTTCCGGGTGCAAGCGACAGTAACGTGCGGTTTAGCCACCCCGTGCTCACACTATAAAGATGCGCCCCGCCACTTTCGAGCAGGTCCTGCGCTTCGAAATGCGAACGAATGCGTTCGGGGATCGCAACGGCGGGTGCAATACGCGCTTGGCCCGCTTTGGCGAGCGCATAGAGGCCGTCCAGCTTGGGATGCAGACCGAAATCGGAATCGAGTTTGAGCGTGTCTTTTGCAGGGATCACGATGTCGCCGCGCAGGTTCGGATAGTTCTTGTCGTCGATGGGAACGGCAACGGAAAGCCCATCCATCGCGCCGCGGCAGACGATCACCACCAGCTTGCGTTTGGCCATGGCGGTCAGCGCAAAGGTGGGATTTGCGAGGAAGGTAACGCCAATACCCGCGCACAAGGTAAGCACGTGCCGGCGGGAAATTTGTGTCTTGCTCATCTGCGTTGAAACTCCGGCGACATCAGGAGAATGGCGAAAGCCTCGGTGCGGCTTTCTGCACGGGTGAGTGCGGTCCTAAGGGAGCCGGATACGCGCTCACCCAGTGCAGACAGCGCCGCATCGACGGGGGATGTCGATTGCGGCGCATAATATTCGGCAAAACGCGAAGCCCACGTCAGCCGCTTCACCATCGCGCCAGGTGCCGCCCAATCGGAAGCCGCATCAGACCAGCCATTGGGTTGAGGCGAAGCAAACGGGCGTTGGCCAAGCACCGTCAGCGGTAGCACGACCTCTTTTTGCGGGTCGGCAGGTGCTCCGCCGGCCGCCCGATAGCCCGAAACGATGAACTCATAGGGTGTCTTGAATTTCTGCGCTTCGGGCTGCCACGCTTCGGGCGCATCGATCAATGTCTCGGCAAGTGCGGAAAGATCGCCCTGGGTTTCGAGGAAAGATGTCTTCAATTTTCCGATCAGCGAAGACGGCGGCTCATCCGCCACAAAATACGCCGCAAGTTTGCGCGAGATGTGTTCGGCGGTTTTGGGGTGCGCAGCCAAGTCCTTCAGAACGTGCATCGCCAGATCCATGCCGCGATCGGCATAGGTCTTGCCCATGATTTTGCGTGTCCCCGGTTCATGCAGCAGCGAGCGGTAAAGGAAGCGGCCCTGTTCGGAACGCGAATCCCGTTTGGCGCCCACGCTGAAGCCCGTCAGTGCACGTGCGAACTCGGTAACGTCGGCTTGCGTATATCCGGCATCGGCGCCGACCGTGTGCAACTCCATAATCTCGCGTGCGAGATTTTCGTTCAGCCCCATGTCGCGAAGTTGTCCGGCCAAGCTATTCGGCCCGGCTGACTGCGCCTGATCGAGATAGACCAACATGCCAGGATGCGTGCTGGAGGCGATCAGCAAATCCTCGAAACGGCCAAACACGTTTGGCCGTATGGCCTCACGTTCGAAAGGCCCGCACAAGACCGCCGATTGCAGCTTGCTGCTGGAGACGGTGAAGTGGTTCGCCCAGAACAACGCCCAGCGTTCGCGGAACGGTGCCGCAGTTTGCGCCGCCAGAACGGTGCGCGCGAAGATTTCGTCACGCACGCCTTCGAGCATGGGCAGGATGATGTCTTTCCGTTCGCCCTTGAAATCCTCCGGCTTCATCTCGCTGTAGGATTTTTCCCGTTTGAGGTCCTTGATCTCGCCGCGCAGCGTGAAGAGTGTTGCCACGCGGTCTGGCGTATCCGGCAAAGGCCCCTTGGGTTGATCGGCGCCTTGCTTGCGAATTTGGCTTTTCAGCCAGCCGCGCGGATCGTTCGCCGCAGCCTGCAATTCCTGCGGCCGCGCACCAAGGCCGAACCGGGTTACGGCGATGACAGGTTCAAGGGATGCCGTCATGAGCTTTCCTTCGCGTAGGATTTGGCAATCTCACGCGTTCGATTGTTACCGGCGCGTTCACGCCGGTCAGCCAAAGAGGAGTGTTCATGTCGCGTATTGCTTTTGCGTTTGCCGCGGTTCTTCTTGCGGCCTCTGCTGCCCAGGCTCAACCGGGTTCCACTGGCCAATCCATGCCGGAAATGAAGGCCGCCCACCAATCTTTGCGGCAGGCATGTGCCGAAGATGTCAAAGCGCTGTGCGATGGCCTGCAGCCTGGCGGCGGGAAAATCATGCGTTGCCTGAAAGAGCACAAAGACAAGCTTTCTCAAAGCTGTAAGGATGCGACGACTTCTCTGCACGCAGCACGGAACGGGGGCGGCTGAAGTGGGGTGGAGGTCCGGCATAGCTGAAAGGCCGTGTTGCGATCTCCTGCTTCACGCACGAGATCGGCATATCCTACGCGCGTAGGATTCTGCTTACCTTATCGTGACTCTGGCGTGGGGCGCCAAGTTACCGGCGGCGGGTGCGGTGGAGGAACCGGATGACGTGCTCTTGTCGCGATCGGCCCGTGGGGACGGGATCGCGTTCGCGCGCCTTGTCGAACGGCACAGGAGCCGGTTGATGGCCTTGAGCATGCGTATCTCGCAAAATCGTGCAATCGCCGAAGAGATTGTGCAGGAAACTTTCACGCGTGCCTGGATAAACGCGCCGCAATGGAAGCCCGGCTGGCATGAGCGCGGAACAGTCGCGGCTTGGCTTTCGCGTGTGGCGGTGAACCTTTCCATCGATCAATCGCGCAAGGCCAAGGTTCTGCCGCTCGAAGCCGCCGCCGATCTGGAAGATCCTGCACCTTCGGCCGATGGGAAGCTCATCGAAGAGGAACGTTCGGCAAAGCTGCACACCGCGATCAGGGAATTGCCGCCGCGCCAGCGCGCGGCATTGGCGCTTACCTACGATCAAGGCTTGTCGAACAGCGATGGGGCAGCGGCCATGAATATAAGTGTGGGTGCGTTCGAACTGCTGTTGGTGCGGGGCCGGCGCGCGCTCCGTATCGCCATGCTGGGAGGGAAGAGGGCATGACATTGGACGAATTCCACCTGAAGGAATTTCTCGAAGACCTCGATCTTTTCGGCGGTCATCTTTCAACCTGGCCTGCTGACAAGAAAGCCGAAGCCGAGAAGCTGTTGCAGAAATCGCAAACGGCACGCGCGCATCTGTCGACGATGCAGGAAGTCGAGACGCTGTTCGCAGCCAGCCGCGTAAGCAAAATGCCGGACAATCGGGCGATCGCTGCCACTGCTATGCGCGTGAAACAGGAACGTCCGTCTTCGGCCGGCGTGCGCCGCGTTTCATGGGCGGTGGCTGGTTCTCTTGCGCTCGCTTTGGGGCTGGTTATCGGCATATTCCCGTTCGGTGAAAGACCTTCCGACGTTCTGAACGCCGCGCTGTGGAGCAGTACAGATGTTCAGTGAGCGCTCGCGCGGACTCTATGGGGTTCTTGCCATTTCGGTACTTCTGAATCTGTTTCTCGCGGGCTTCATCATCGGTCGCCTTTCTTTCCCTGCCGCACATCTGCGGAGCGAGACAGGCGCAGCCGCTATGATCGCGCGCGGGCGCGTTCGCGATTTGCCGGTGACGGAACGCATCCGGTTCGGGCTGGCGATGCGCAAGCATGCTTCCGAATTGCAGAGGACGCGGGATGCTTTGCGCGAAGCTCGAATGAAGGCCGAACAAGCAATTACTGCACCGAGCTACGAAGAGGCAGCCGTGAAAGCGCGCCTCGCCGATGTGCGCCATGCGGTGACAGCACAACAAGAAGCGTTGCACGATGCGTTCACAGATGCGTTAAGTACATTGAGCCCTCAATCCCGCGCGGAGCTCGTGAATGCCACCAAGGAGAATATGCGTAGGAGATTGCACGCATCTGGGCCTTCCACCCAAGATTAGTTTCAATGGAGGGATAAAAGCCGATTCACTCCGCCGCCATTCTGACTGTGATTGCACTGATGGTTGACGGATTGACAATGCGGTCGAGCAAGCTGCTCAACCGTTCGAGGGCATCTCGCTTTTCTTCAAAATAATCGTACCTGTCATAAGTGCCTGCAACACCAGCGATGACGTGACCTAACACGCGTTCAGATATATCCGGGCGCACGCCAGCCCTCTGCATGAGAGTTTTGGCGGTGCGCCGAAGGTCGTGCAAGCGCCATGGAGTGAGACGAATCTTCTCTGGATCTGCTGCGCCAGCGCGCATAGCGGCCAACATCTCTTCGTCCAAGCGCAGTTTCGATTTTCCAAAGCCCGAAAATTCTGTTGTGCCGTTGGTTGTGAATATGAGATCGCAACCTTCATACGTCTTCTGCCTATCTATAACATCTTGGGCTTTGGAAGTGAGCGGAACGACGTTGGGAAGGCCGGTCTTGTACCGCTCGGCCGGAATCGTCCAGACACTATCCCGACTGATTTCGGCCCTTGCCATCGCCGATACCTCGCCCTTTCGTTGCGCAGTGAGTAAAAGCAATTCGACGATCGAACCGAAAATGCCAGAAGCGGGAAGCAGAGACCACAAGATCCGTAACTCCTCGTCAGCCAGGATCCTCTGCCTTTTGGTTACTTTACCTTTCTCCATACCCTTCACAATCGGTGAGACAAACTCGTCGTCTTGTACCTGCCACCAGTTGAACATCGCGCGAATTGCCGCGAGCACATGATTTACGACGACAGCGCCGCCATAGTTCTGTCCATCAAATTCAATCTTACTGTCGCGTATATCGTTTAGAAGCGCGTGAACGTCGCTGCGCGAAATATCAGTGATTAATCGACCCTCCCAGCGCCCCTTTACATACAATTCTAATCGACGTTCGGTTTGATCGGCTGTACGGTTTTTCTTGCGACCACGGACTTCTTCTTTCAAATATGCGTCCATTACGTTCTCAAATATTCGCCGCTCCGAGCGTTCAGCCGCAATTCGTGCAGCCTTGGCCTCAGTCTTTTTCTTGTTGCGTGGATCGTGACCCTTCTTGCAGGCCGAAATCTGCTCGAGCGCCCATATACGAGCAGCGGCTACATTGTCGATCGTTACCGCTTCGGGATATAGGAGGCGAACCTGTTCGCCATTAACCCGGGTTCGTATTGAAAGGCTCCGGTTTCCTTTCGCTGTTACTCGAAATAGGAGCAAGCTATCGGAGTCTCGGATTTCGATCCGTCCGGATCGGGGCGGCCGTTGTTCGAGCACCATTTTGGTCAGTGCTCTTCTCATGAGAGTTTTCATCCCTTGGTCCATCGCATTGAAACTTGGGTCACACTGTCGGCACAGAATTCGTGTTGAATGGTGTGATCCGACAAGAGCAAATCTAAAACTCAGTTGAGCAAAAGTTCAATCAGTGCAAAGCTAATGACTGTGTTATGCTGAGCGCTGTTGAAGTGAGTTGAGCCCATGAGCCAAAATCATAATCCCTTGGTCGGCGGTTCAAATCCGTCCGCTGCTACCAGCCGGAGCAAGAATTAGCAGCAAACCTTTCCCGTCATGCCTGATCACAAACGTGGATTTTTCGCGCCGCTCCAGGGCATGCGAGTAAAGTCTTCCGGGTGATCCGGCTTGGGTGCATCGCTGCGGCGCAGCGGCTGATAGCCGGGCCCCGCTTCGCCCATTTTGCCCAATGCTGTGTGCGCTGCGGCGTTGCCGCTGAACACCCACTCGGCAAGCGCATCGAAGGGCCGGGACACCGCGTATTGTTTTTGCAGAACCGCATCGTTGCGTCCCGGCGTGGCGTGGTTGGCGGTGAAGTTGCAAGCCTCGTTGGATTGCACGAGGAAATAGAAGCGGTACGTGGCGTGGCTCGTGTTGTAAAGGTCGATCGCCATGCGGTGATCGTTCACCTCGTCGTTGTCATAAACCTCGATGAACTGAACGGCTTGCGCAGGCAGGCTCGCGATCTGCGCGTTGGTGATCTGATAGGAATACCAGGGCGCAAGCTCCATCAGGAACGCGCCGTTCTTTCCCCATCCCTTTTCGACAAGCCCCTTATAAGCCATCGCCGGAACGGCGCCGCCGCCAAAGGAATGGCCGATGAACGCAACGCGGCTCAAATCCATCTGCGCGGAGAATTGCGTGGCCGCCGTCTCAAAACCTTGCCAAAGCGCGTCGTAACGCTGGTCGATGGTGACGCCGCGCATCTGATAGGTCGAGAACACGACGATGTAACCTTTGCTCACCATGTGACGGATGATGTCGGCATAGGTATCGGTGCTGCCGGGCCCGAAGCCGTGCCCAAAGAAAATCACCGGCCTTGGCCCTTGTGCGCCTTGCGGCAAGTAGATCGTCATTTCGTCGCCGGTGTCGCCAGGATTGGCCAACATCTTTGTTTCGATTTTGTAGGGGCCGTCCGCGCCATAGCCCGAGGTGATGGGTTGCGCGTCGCATTTCGCCGCTTCGGCTGCCGCCACGTTCGAAATGCTCAACGCAAACAGGGCAAGCGCTGCCATCAATTGCTTCATCATACTCTCCGGATTTGCGCGGTGCGCCCGGCGTGTTCGCCGAGCCGCTTGCCCGCAATGAAATAAATCGCCGCCGAAATCAGCGCGAACAGGATCACCGGCGTCAGCGCGTAACGCAGGCTGTCATCACCGAAGACGGGGCGCAGATGATCGCTCAGCCGCCCAACGATCAACGGGCCCGCGCCCAGCCCCAACAGATTGATCATGAAGATCGCAAGTGCTGCGGCGCGCGCACGCATCCTGAGCGGTGTCAGGTTCTGGATAACCGCCGATGTCGGCGCCAGATGCACCGCGCTGAACATCGCCCCCAACGTCATCGTGATGGCAAGAAGGGTGATGTTCTGCACGAACAGCACCGACAGAAAACAAACCGGCGCCAGCAGCATCGCAACCGTCACGATCCACAACCGCCAACGCTCGTCGCGCGTGCCAAGGAAATCGGAAAGACGCCCGCCACCGATGGTGCCAATCGCTCCGCCGATACCCGCAGCCGTTCCCAGCATCACCCCCGCCATCGTGATCGACAGATGATGCGAGCGGACGAGGAACGACGGCAGCCACACCGCTTGCGTCTGGGTGGACATGGCGCAAAACGCGATGCCGAGAAAGGTGAAACGTGCCGCGCGCGTCTGCCACAGATAGCGCAACACCTCGCCCAGTTTCGGATAGCTATCGATTGCCGAAAGGCTGTCGTCGCGGTGTCCGCGTTGCGGTTCGCTGATCGTCAGCCGCAGAAGAACAGCCACGGCCAATCCCGGCAGGCCCGCAATCACAAACGTCTCGCGCCATCCCAGATGCTGGGCAAGATAACCGCCCATCGAAAGCCCGAGCAGCAGGCCGATGTAAACGCCCGCCGAATAGATGCCCATCGCAAAGGCGCGTTCCTTCGGCGGAAACAGATCGGAAAGGATCGAATGGGTGGCAGGCGTCAGTCCCGCTTCGCCCACACCCACACCAATGCGCGCCAGCACAAGCTGCACAAAGCTTGCGGCCGCACCGCAGAGCGCCGTCATCACGCTCCACAGTGCAATCGAAAGCGCGATGATGTTGCGCCGGCTGCCTTTGTCGGCCCACACCGCGATAGGAATGCCCAGAAGAATGAAGAAGATCACGAAGGCAAGGCCGGAAAGAAAAGCGAGCGCGGTATCGCTCACCCCGAATTCGTGTTTGATCGACGGCAAAAGCACGCTGACGATGCTGCGGTCGATATGGGCAAAGGCATAGGCCAGCGTCAAAAGCGCGAGCAGATAATACCGCGTGGCCGGGCTGGCCGGCGTGCGATCCGATTGAGACACAGCCACCTCTTGGTTCATGACTGGCGCACGACCGGCGGCGGCATATAGCTGCCGTCGAGCAACGCCTTGCCCGGCTCGTAAACGCGCAACGACAGGAAGAACGGCCCTTCCGGCGCCGGCAGAATGTTCGAGGCATCGCCCCACGCGCGCGCGATCTCGATGGTCAGCGAACCGTCAGCGCCATATTTAAGGCCCGGCGTGCGGTCGCCGATGGAATAGCGATTGAGATCGTTCCGGGTGAACCAGGCGCGCCCCTCGGCATCGATTTCGTAAAGCGTGATCGACCAGAACGCATGCGCGGGCGGCATGCCGTCCTTTGCAAAGCGCAAGCGATAGCGGTTTGCGCCGTTCAGCGGCGTGCCGGTTTCATCGCTGATGGTGGAAAGATACATCGCTTCTGCCGGCGGCAACGCGGCCAGCCCCGCCAGCGCCACGACCGCGCGCAGCCAGTGATTGGTTTCGAAATCGCCGATCTCTCTGGGCGGACGGCACCAATCGCCGGGCCGTTCGGCATGGCGCAGCGCCCGCACATCGTGCTTCAGCCGGGCGCGTGCATCCTGCACACCCCGCAACAGCGCCTCGGCCTGCTGCGCATTTTCCACATGAAATGGTTTGCCCGGCGCAATGCCGATGGTCGCGATGCGCTTCAACACATCCCCGTCTTTCGCCGACGCCGGATTCTCGGCCAGCACGCTGTTCAGCACGTCGAACAGATGCGCCGGCTCATCCAGCGCCGCGTTCACAACGATCTTCTGGCGTTCGATCAGTTGTGTGTCTTGCGCAGCGGCGGAAGGGGCGAGCACCGAACCGTCCTGCAACCTGTTCACCGCCGGAACGTCGTCCGCCCCATCCACCAGAAAACGCGCGAGCAGCCACACCGCGTTGGTGGGCGAGCGGATGAATTCGGCATCCGGTGGCGGCTGCCCCTTCCAATCGGGCCCAGCGATGAAGCATGAAACGTTGCCGCCGGGCTTGTTGCGCCGCCCGATGATCGCGAACACGTTGGTGAAGAAATCCATGAAGGCAAAACTGTAATAACGCTCGCCCGTCGCCGGAATGGTAAGCCCAATCGGCCCCGCCGAAAGATCGAGCCACGCGCTCGAATAGATCGTGTCGTTGTTGGGCGTCGTCACCTCGCGCAAATCGGCAGTGATAAGCTTGCGCCCGTGACGGAAGGTGTTCATCGGCACGCGCCCGCGTGCTTGCGGCGAAAAGACGGTGTTGTAACGCACGCGCTGCATTTCCAGCGCGGGAAATCCGAATGTGTAAGCTTCGGCGGCAAGCGCCGCGATATTGTCAGCCGTCAATGCCTTCACTCCTCACCGCCTGCCTTACGCCGCAGGATCTCTTGTTCAAGTCCGTCATATTGCGCCTTGCGGAACCCTTTGCGCGGTCCCGATTGGGTTCCGAATTCCATCAATGTGTCGCTCTGCGAATCGTAAGCTGGCCAGGCTTGATTGCCGCAAGCCGGTTTGCCGCTCTTGGCGAACGAAACCCAGCAGGCATGCATCCGCGCTTCCATCGCCTTGTCTTCGTCGCTGGCGAACCGGCTGAAGATCTGCGGCCAGCCGCCGAACACGAACGGAATCTCGCTGCCATGCGACGCGCCTGGCACCTCGTCGCGCCGCCTGCTCGCCACATAAGAAAAGTGATAAAGCCACGATGGTGCGCCCGCGGATGCTTCACCCGCGATCCAGCGGGCAGACGCGCCCATCACCGTGTCGGTGAAGGCGTCGTCCGCCGCCTTCTGTTCGTCGGCGGAATAAAGCGGGCGCAGCGAAGGGGGAATACGCCCGACAATCGCCTTGGCAGGCATTTTGAAGTTTTTCGCAAGCGAGGCTTCATAGCTGTTCGATCCGATGATCAGTGGCACATCGGTTGCGTGCCCGCTCGCAAATGTTTTCGGCACGCTTTGCGGCACCAGCCTTCCGTCGACGTAAGGTCCAACCGCGCCCAGCTTCATCGGTATGCCGAACAGCTTTTCCGGTGGCAACGCGCGCAGTTGTGCAAGCGTGGGATGATCGCCCAATCCCGCAGTGGCGGCGAGTGAAACGCCCATCGCTTCGGCATCGCCAAGCGTTTTGTCCGCCTGCCAGCCGCCGCCGGATTCAACGATTGCCTTGGCGAAAAGCCCTTTTGCCGAAGGCGTGGTGAGAAGTGTCAGCACGCTCGATCCGCCCGCGGATTCGCCAAACACCGTGACGTTGCCCGGATCGCCGCCGAATGCTGCGATATTGCGCTTCACCCATTGAAGGGCGGCGATCTGATCCATGATGCCGTAATTGACGAGCGGTGCATCGGATGCTGCAGCTTTGGTCAACGCGGGATGGCCGAAGAAGCCCAATGCACCCAGCCGGTAGTTTATCGTGACAAGGATCACGCCGTCCTTCGCGAAGTCTGCTCCGCTGTAATAAGGCTGCGATCCCGAACCGAAACGAAACGCGCCGCCATGTATCCACACCATCACCGGTGCATGTTTGGCACCGGCAAATGTCCAGACATTCGCAAACAGGCAGTCTTCGCTTTGCTTCTGCTCGGCCGCGAATTTTCCGTCCGGCCGTTGTTGCTGCGGGCAGATCGCGCCGAATTCGGATGCATCGCGGGGCGCTGCCCAGCGCGGCGCAGGCTTCGGCGGTTCCCAGCGCAACGCACCCACCGGCGGGCTTGCAAAGGGAATGCCCTTGAATATCTGCAGCTCATTGTCGGTAATGCCCTTTATCGGGCCGCTGTCGATGACGCGTGTGGGCTGCGTGGCCGCGTTGGCGGAAGACGCGGCGAAAAGCATGAAAAGAAAAGCGGCGATACGGTTCACGATGATATGCAACATATCCTCCCCGTGTTCGCGTGGTGCCGCGAGCCTTGTTGGAGAAAATGCTAGCGGCTGCGCGCCTGCCGCGCGAGGGAGGCGTTTTTCGATGTGTGCGACGCTCACGGCAAGGAATGCCAATTCTTACGGGGTTTTACCGGTACCCATAAATTGGGGTTATGGGCTGGGGAAACAAAAATCAACGCCGTTTGCGCGTTTTTTTCGGCGGGCCCAGCATGGCCGCATTGGTTTGTGCAAAAAACACGATCTGACCGATGACGGCCGAATGCAGCGCACCGGATGCGACCAGCATATGACATACATATGTCTCGCCCGGCCGTTCGGAGAACGGCCGCAGGCGATCCAGCGCGAAATCCTGCCGGAACAGAAAGGCGGGCCCGCGCGTGATCGCATCGGTGCGCGTCACGATTTCCTTCACAATGTCCACCGGCCCCGTCACGCTGCCCGCGCGTGAGGCGGGCGCCGAACCGTCATCGTCCAGCAGCACCACCGGATAATCGTTCGGATTCTGCGATGCGGTTTTGGAAAAGATCGGATGTGCGGGGCGCGCCACCGCAACGATGGGGCTTTCGAAAAGCCGGAAAGCGGTGATATCCGCCGGCAATACGGCACAATCCGCATTGGTCACGCCGATATCGATTTCGCGTTCCAAAAGGCTTTGCAGGATCTGCGTGGCCGGCCGGTCGGTGATTTCAAGTTGCAACTTGGGAAAGCGCTGCAGCACATCGTCCACAAGCGAAGGCAGAAATCCGAACCGCGAGATCGGTTCGGCGCCGAACCGCACGCGGCCCGTCTCGCCCGTCGCCATCTGGCGAACCTCGATGGCGATCTTTTCGGCATCGCCCAGCATCTGGCGCGAACGCGCCAGAATGTGCAGCGCGAAAAGGGTGGGCTGCGTCTTGCCGTTTCCGCGCAGGAAAAGCTTGACCGAAAGCTGGTCTTCCAGCCGCGCGATGTTCTTGCTGAGCGCGGGTTGGGAAATATCCAGCGCGCGCGCGGCACGGCCAAAACTTCCGTGACGGCAGATTTCGGCCACAAGGTGCAGATGCCGGTAGTCCATAATCGCAGGTTATGGATCAGGCAAAAACAAATCAATTTGAAACATTGCCCCGCGCGGTAGTGTTCGCCCGCGGCCAAGGGGGATTGGCCGGACAAGGGGAGGAATTATGAATCGTCACAACAAAGGCCTTCGTGCCCTGCGCGCCGGTGTGTTGATGGGCGCATCGCTGATGTGTCTCGAAGTCTTCGCAGCGCCGGCGGCTTATGCCCAGGCGGCAGGCTCCGATTCTTCGATCGAGACGGTGGTGGTGACGGCGGAAAAGCGGTCGCAATCGCTGCTCGACGTTCCCGGCGCCGTCAGCGTTCTGGGCGGCGACCGGTTGAGCGATCTGCAGATCAACGGCACGCGCGATCTGCTGATGGAAGTTCCCGGCATGAGCCTGGTTTCGGGCGGGCCATCCTTCGTCGAAGAGATTTCGATGCGCGGGCAGGGCGCAGGCCGCAACGGCTTCTCCGAAACCTCGACCGGCCTATACGAGAACGGCGCCTATATGGCGGGCGGCGGCTTCAACGGGCGCCAGCTCAGTCAGCTCAACACCTTCGATATCGACCGCATCGAAATCCTGCACGGTCCGCAAGGCGCGCTTTACGGGCGCAATTCCGTCGGCGGCGCGATCAACGTGATCGTCAACGAACCGCAACCCGAATTCAGCGCGCGCGAGCAGGTGCAATACGGAAGCCCGAACGATTACGGCATGCAGGGCATCGTCAACGCGCCCATCCATCTGGGTCCGCTCGAAATCGATACGCGCGCCGGCGTCTTCTACGACAAGCAGAACGCGGGCTTCATCCGCAATCTGACCACCGGCAATTGGGTGGACACCGACAGTTCCTTCGGCGCACGCGCGGGCTTCCTCGTCCATCCGTCGGAGAATTCCAAACTCTACGCGCAATTCGAATATTACGATGCCCGGCAGCCCTCGTTCGGCACGCTCGGCTATGTGGCCAACTATCGCGCGAACACGTCCAACTTCAATGCAACGGACACGCTCGATCCCGATCCATATGTGCACAATCATCTCAGCCGCGAAGGCCGCGTGAACGCGCCCGACGTGACCGAATACGTCAACTACGACAACAACCTGTCGTTCGGCGATCTCTCGATCAAATTCTACAACCGCAATCGCAGCGCCGGGCGCGCCAACGAAGATTTCGATCACTATCTGGGCCTTCCCGGTTTTGCGGCGCTGGGCACGGGCGGCCTCACCCTGCCGGCCGATATGGCGCAGTACCAGAACGAAAACTTCCATCTCTACGACACGCAGGTGACGCTGGCATCCAGCGACACCGGCCCATGGAAGTGGCTCGGCGGCGCGGAGATGCTCTATTTCACCGACAATGTGAGCCAGGGCTTCGACAACTGCGCGCCTTACGATCCCACCGCCAAAACCGCAGCCCAGGTGCAGGTCTATCAGGAAAACGGCAGCGGTGGCTGCGTCGCGGGTCTGTTGCCAAGTGCAGCGGCTTACACGGTGCCGTCTCTCTTCACTGCCGATTCAGCCGTTCTCAACGTCCTGCGCGGACAATTGGCGGCAAAGACTCAGCGCAACCGCATCACCTCTTATGCGGCCTTCGCCACCCTGTCCTACGATTTCAACACGCAATGGACATTGGGCGTCGAAGCGCGCCTCACCACCGACAAAAACGATTTCCTCGATGCGCAATATTCGCAAGATCCGCTCGCCTATTGGGGATCAGGTGCTGTGCCTGCCGGTTTCGCCAAGCCGATCGCGGGCGAATATTGTCCGCCCGCCGTCTTCGATGCGGGCTTGTGCACCGGCACCGCGCCCGGCCCTTATCGCGTTACGGATAGCCAGCGTTGGAACGAATTTCTGCCGGGCGCCACGCTCACCTACAAAGTCACCGATGCGCAAACCCTTTATGCGCGCTTTGCCACCGGCTATCGTCCCGGCGGCTTCAACGATCCGACAAGCGCGGTGCAACCGGCTTACGAGCCCGAATACACCCAATCGGGCGAGTTGGGATGGAAGGGTTCGTTCTTCGATCTGTTCGATGGCGATCTGTCGCTTTATTATCAGAAGACGCGCAACGTTCAGCTCGTGCAATACAGCCAGTCCGCTTCCGGCGGTTTCGTCTTGCAGAATGTCGGCAAAGACCACGTCTATGGCTACGAACTCAATCTGACGCGCACCTTCAATGATATCGGTCCCGGCTCGTTCCGCCTCAGCGCCAGCCTTTCGTCCAACACCGGCGCATTCGAGGATGGCACCGCGATCCTGGAAAAAGCACCCTTCGGTCCGCTTTCGCTTGCCGGTCTGCGCGTGCCCTTCACCAACGACATCCAGGGTTCGCTCGATGGCGCTTACCTCACGTCCATCGGAGGTTACGCATTGCAGTTCGAAACCAACTATCAATTCTCGTCCGGGGGCCCGTGGAATTATGCGGGCGCCAACGGAATTCTCTCTACCACCAACAATCCCACCCGCAATTCGCTCAATCTCTTCCTGCGCCTGTTCGCGCCGGATGACGGCTGGATGGTTTCGGTCTTCGGCAAGAACGTCACCGATTACCGCTATATCGCTGCCAGGGTGACTCAGGTGCAGTATTGGTCTCAACCGGCGACGTGGGGCATCATCATCACGGCCAAGCAGTAGGCATCATGCAGCCCGTTCACGCCGCCTGTTTCGATTTCCGAATGTTCTTTGCATTCGGCAGAAGAACCTTGGGAAGCGGGCGTTCGCGCGCGACGTCTTTCGCCAGTTCGAGCGCACGGCACACGACCGGGGAGAATTCGGAGACGCGATGGGTCAGCGCCACGCAATGATAACGAACCCGGTTGCGCATCGGTATGGGCACGATGGTCCCCGCCGAGAACGCCTGCGGATAAACCGAAAGCGGGGCCTGGCCGATCGTGTCCGAACGCTCCACGATCTGGCGGATCAGGCCATAGTCGTGCGTCACATAAGCATTGAGGTTTTTCAGCCGCGCAGGGTCGGCTCGTGCGGCCTTGCCCACCAGAAGGCGCGACCTGCCGGGCAATGCCACCGGATAACTCAGGATGGTTTCCATCGTGATGTCCGAACGCCGCTTCAACAGCGGATGTCCCGGCCGCGCGAAGAAACAGACTTCGTCTTCGAACAGTCTGGTTCTCACCAGATCGCCGACCGGCGGCACGATCATGTCGTCCGTGACGACCATGTCCACATCGCGCGCGATGAGTTTCTCGATCAGTTGCGGTGCCTTGTCCGCCACCAGATCGATGCGCAGCCCCGGAAACGCCGCCAGCAATTTGACCGCCAGCGGCACGGCCACGATCTCGCGCGCCGCGGCACCCACGCCGATGGAAATGCTCCCCGTCTGGCCTTGCGCCAGCGCCAGCACTTCCTGCACCAGCGCGGAAACGTCGTTGAGGGTGGGTTCGGCACGTTTGACGATATGTTCGGCAAACACCGTTGGCCGCGCGCCATAGCTGTCGCGTTTGAACAGTGTCACGCCAAGCTGCTGCTCAAGGCGCGCAATGCTGCGGCTGAGCGCGGGCTGCGTGACGCCCAGAACATTCGCCGCGCGCACGAAACTGCCCAGACGGCAGATCTCGATCACCTGGCGAAGCTGGCGGAAATCCATCATCGAAAAACATGCTCCGGTTCCCAGAACGCTAACAGGTGGGAACCGCTGCGCGCAACAAGAAGGCTAGATTTGTAAATGAAAAGCCGCAAGAACATCGTGCTGTTGATGGCCGATCAGCATCAGGCCGAAATGATGGGATGCGCGGGCGATTCCTTCGCGCAGACGCCCAACATCGACAAGCTTGCGGCGCGCGGAACGCGGTTCGAACGCGCTTATTGCCAGGGCCCGCTTTGCATGCCCGCGCGCGCCTCGCTGTTGACCGAACGTTTCGTGCGCGATCACGGCGTGTTCGAAAATTCTTCGGAAATCCCTCCCGGTTTGCCGACGTTCACCCAGCGCCTGCGCGAAGCGGGCTATCACACCTGCGAAATCGGCAAGATGCATCTGTGGGCGCACGGTCTGGTGAATGTGACGCGCGCCTCGGAAATGTCGGGCTATCTGGACGGATTGGGATTTTCCGAACCCATCGAAACGGTCGGCAAACTTGCCAGCGCCCGCTACGACACGCCCTATACCGATTATCTTGCCGATAAAAATCTTCTGGAAGCCTATCGCGATTTCGTCCGCCCGCGGCTTCACAGCGGCGATCGCGGCACGCACGCATGGGACGCCACGCCCGGTCCAACCGGCACTGAGGACTATGTGGACGTCTGGCACGGCGAAAGAGCCGCCAAATGGATCCGCGATTATCGTTCGGAAAAACCGTTCCTGCTCTGGCTCGGCTTTCCCGGCCCGCACGATCCCTATGACGCGCCGGTTTCGGCACGCGCGCGGTTCGCCAACAATGCGCCGCCGATGCCGCGTTCCAAATCGCTGCCCGAATTGCCCGCGGAAGGCCCGTTGCGGTTCTTTCTGCAATGGCTTTTCCGCTACTGCGATTCCGAAACGATGACCGACGAGGTCATCGCCAGGATGCGCCTTGCCTATTACGCCAACATTTCGCTGATCGACGATGCCGTCGGCCGCATCGTCGCAGCGCTCGAAGAAACCGGCCAGCTGGACGACACCTGGATCGTCTACACCTCCGATCACGGCGAGATGATGGGCGAACATCGCATGATCGCCAAGATGGCGTTCTTCGAACAGGCCGTGCGTGTGCCGCTGATCGTCTGCCCGCCCGGCGGCAGCAAGCCAAAGGTGCAAACCGCACCCGTCCAGATGATGGATCTCGCAGCCACCTTCCGCGATATCGCAGCTGCCGGCGCGATTGCGGGCAGTGCCGCCAATTCACTGCGCCCCACGGTGGAAGGCGATGCCCAGCCGTTCCGGCAAGACGTGATCGTCAGCGAGAATTTCGGTTTCGCGATGTTCCTCAAAGGCCCGCACAAGCTCGTCGTCTATGAAGACGATATAAAACCCGTACAGTTTTTCGATCTGGCGCGCGATCCCGCCGAAGACCGCAATCTGATAAACGATCCGGCTTACGCATCGATCATCGCAGAGATCATGCAAACGCACGTCCGCCCGTTCTTCGCCGTGAAGCCGTTGCGGCCTCATGCCGATATCGTCAAGCGGCAGGCAAAAAAGGTAGAATATTGATCGAAGCCGAAGGATGGCTGCCGTGCCGCACCGCAGACACGTTCTGGCCGCCATGGGCGGCATCGCCGGTTATGCTCTGTCGGCCAACAAGCTTCTTGCTGCAGCAGGGCAGGGCGATGCGTTGAACGGAACCGCGATGCGCACCTGGCTGGACGAATACGATGCGCTCGGCGAACATCGCACCGCCAGCCCTGGCGACAACGCAACATCGCCCTGGCTGGCCGACAAGCTGACACGCAGCGGCTATCAAACCAGCCAGCCGTCTTTCGATTTCGATCTGTTCGAACCGGACCGTTGCGAAATCGCAATTGGGGATCAGAAAATTTCCCTCTTCCCCGCCTGGCCCGTCGTGGAAACCGGCGGCAGCACCGCGCAACTGGCCTCCATCGATGCGCCCGATATCAAAGGCAAGATCGCCGTCATCGCCTTCGATCACAAAGTCTACACCTGGGCGCAGCCGCAATGCGGCGGGCCGGTTCAGGCCGCCATCGCGCGCGGTGCGAAGGCCGTCCTCGCCATCACCGAAGGCCCGACCGGCGGCATCGTCGCGCTCAACGCCATTCCCTCGCGCCACGCGTGGACGGTTCCGGTGCTGCTCGCGCCCGGCCGCGAAAAAGCGCGGCTGACGGATGCCGCCGCTCACGGCGCCGAAGCAACGCTGATCTCCACCGGCAAACGCACGCCCAACGCCAAAGCCACCAACGTGCTGGCGCACAGGCCGGGCAACGGCAAGACCATCGTCTTGTCCACGCCGAAAAGCGGTTGGTTTCATTGCGCCAGCGAACGCGGCAGCGGCATCGCGATTTTCCTGGCGCTTGCCGATTGGCTGGCGCGCACCAGCACCGCCGACATCATGTGCATCGCAACTTCGGGCCATGAAATCGATGGCACCGGCGGCAGGGAATTCCTCACCAATGGCGCACCCACGCCGGATCGCACGCGGCTGTGGTTGCACATCGGCGCGAACGTTGCCTGCAGCACCATCACTTTTGCCGACGGAAAACCCGCACCCGAAGACGCCCCGTTCGCGGCGCGCCGCATCACCGCCAGCGCATCGCTTCTGCCAGCCGTGCAAAAAGCCTTCGCCGGCCAGCCCGGCTACGACACGCCACAAGATGCCGCCACATCCGAAGCCGTGGGCGAAGCCGCGATCTTTCGCGATGCCGGCTACAATCCCATTCTAGGCGTGGTCGGCTTGAGCCCGCTTTTTCACACCAGGCTCGATCGCGCCCCACTGGCCGCCAGCCCCACAGCGATTGCCGCCGTTGCCTCCGGCTTGTCCGCGGTGCTCGCAAGCGTTCTGTAGAAGCGCAAAGCGGACTTCTTCTTTCAAATAAACCTCCGGCACGTTTTCGATTATTCGCGGTTCCAGCCGATGGTGGCCGGATTGGCGATTGCCGCCGCTTCGGGATATAGAGCCAAACCTGTCCGGTCGGATGTGACCCGTTGGAGAGCGCCGAGCTTATGAGTCAAAACCGGAAAAAAGCCGCCACTGCCCCCATCACCTTGGAAGATATCCGCGCCGCCGCCAAAACCATCAAAGGCGCGGTCGAACGCACGCCCACCCATCATTCGCGCACGCTGTCCAAACTGGCGGGCTGCGAAATCCATCTCAAATTCGAGAACCTGCAATTCACCGCCTCGTTCAAGGAACGCGGCGCGCTGAACAAGCTGCTGTCGCTCACGCCGCAACAAAGAAAGCGCGGCGTTGCCGCCATGAGCGCCGGCAACCACGCGCAAGGCGTGGCCTATCACGCAGGCCGCCTCAAAATTCCGGCCACCATCGTGATGCCCGAAGGCACGCCCTTCAACAAAGTGAAACACACCAAAGATTTCGGCGCCCGCGTGATCCTCGAAGGCGCCACGCTTTCGGAATGCTTCACGCACGCAAAAAGCATTGCGCAGGAAGAAGACCTCACCTTCATCCATCCCTATGACGATGCAAAAGTGATCGCAGGGCAGGGCACCGTCGCTCTTGAACTCCTTCAGGATGTTCCCGATGTCGACACGCTCGTCGTTCCCATCGGCGGCGGCGGCTTGATCTCCGGCATCTCCATCGCCGCCAAAGCGCTGAACCCGAAAATCCAGATCTATGGCGTCGAAGCCGAACTCTACCCATCCATGTTCGACGTCATAAAGAAGAAACAACTGCCGTGTGCCGGGCAAACGATTGCCGAAGGCATCGCCGTCAAACAGCCCGGCGAAATCACCCGCCAGATCATCAAGAAGAACGTCAAAGACATCCTTCTGGTCGGTGAAGAAGAAATCGAACGCGCCATCGCCACGCTTCTGGAAATCGAAAAGACGGTGGTGGAAGGCGCAGGCGCTGCCGCTTACGCCGCCGTCGCGCGCAATCCGAAAATCTTCAAAGGCAAGAAAGTCGGCATCGTTCTGTCCGGCGGCAATATCGACATGCGCCTGCTGTCGAACGTCATCCTGCGCGAACTTGCGCGAGAAGGCCGTATCCTTTCCGTGGTGGTGGAAATCGAAGACCGCCCCGGTCTCCTCGCCAAGATCGCAACCCTGGTCGGTCAGGCGGGCGGCAACATATTGGAAGTCTCGCACAACCGCATGATGACCGACATGCCCGCCAAATCCGCCGATCTGGGCATGGTCATCGAAGCGCGCGATGCGGGCCATGCCGAAGAAATCCGCGAAGTGCTGGAAGAATCCGGTTTCACCATCCGCAAAACCAAACCCACCGTCGTGATGCCGCCGATCCAGACGTGATCAGCGCGCGAATTTCTCCGACAGTATGATCGAAGAAACCGTGCGCGCCACGCCATGCGCCTTGCCGATGCGATCCAAAATCGCATCCATCCGCGCCGCCGTATCGGTGTCCACCACCGCCATCATGTCGTAAACGCCAGACACGGCGGCGAGCGAACGCACTTCCGGCATCTTCTTCAATTCCGCCGTCACGCGGTCGCCTTGCCGCGCATCGGCCTCGATCATCACCACCGCGCGAAAATTCTTTGCGGCGGCTTCATCCGACAGCCGCACGGTATAGCCCTTGATCAGCCCTTCGCGTTCCAGCCGCGCGATGCGTTCCTGAAGTGTGGACCGTGCGATGCCCAATTTGCGCGCCAGCGAGGCCGCCGGCTCCCGCGCATTGGCGCGCAGCAGGTCCAGCAATTTGGCGTCTTTGTCCCGGATCGGCATATCGCCGGTTCTCCCTGCGATTCGCCGGAGCCTACCCCATTTTCCGGCGCTTCGCCGCCTCCTTTCCGGCGGGCCCCGCGTTTATCTCAAGCGGGTGATCGGGAAAGACAAATCCATGAAGAAAGTCATGCTCGTAGGCGGCGGCAAAATCGGCATCGCCATCACCGAATTCCTCACCCAAACGGGCGACTACCACGTCACCGTTGCCGACCGCGATCGCGCCAGCCTCGACCGCATGCCGCAAAAGAATGTGGAGCTGCGCCAGGTCACCATCGCCGACCCGAAAGATTTTGCCCGCGAGGTCGAAGGCCACGACATCGTGCTGATGGCCACGCCCTACACGCTCACCGCCACTATCGCCGAAGCCGCCAAACGCGCCGGCGCCCATTACCTCGATCTGACGGAAGACGTGGAATCCACCCGCACCATCAAACGCCTCGCCGAAGGCGCGGACACCGCGTTCATCCCGCAATGCGGCTTGGCGCCAGGCTTCATCTCCATCGCCGCTTACGATCTGGCCAGAAAGTTCGACAAGCTGCGCGACGTGCAGATGCGCGTGGGTGCGCTGCCGGTATTCCCGCACAACGCGCTGAAATACAATCTCACCTGGTCGACCGACGGCCTGATCAACGAATATTGCAACCCGTGCGAAGCCGTGCGCGATGGCGTGCGCTGCGAAGTGCCTGCGCTCGAAGAGCTCGAACAGTTCACGCTGGATGGCGTCGAATACGAAGCCTTCAACACCTCCGGCGGCCTCGGCACGTTGTGCGACACGCTGGAAGGCAAAGTCGAAAACCTGAACTACAAAACCGCCCGCTATCCCGGCCACCGCGACATCATCAAACTGTTGGTGCGCGATCTGCACCTCGGCACGCGCCGCGAAATCTTCAAAGACGTGCTCGAAACCGCGATCCCCATCACCTATCAGGACGTGGTGCTGATCTTCGTCACCGTGAACGGCTGGATCGATGGTCGCCTCACACAGGAAAGCTACGCCAAGAAAATCTATTCGCAGACCGTTGGCGGCCGCCTGATGAGCGCCATTCAGATCACCACCGCCTGCGGTATCTGCGCGATGATGGACCTTCTGGTCGAAGGCAAGCTCCCGCAAAAAGGCTTCGTCCGGCAGGAAGAAGCCAAACTAACCGATTTCCTCAACAATCGCTTCGGCCGCTACTACGCAAAAGGTCTATGATAAAAGAGTTCTCCCCCGCTCTTGCGGGGGAGATGCCTCGCAATGCGAGGCAGAGGGGGTAAGCGGAGAATGCCCATGAATCGCACCGGCGGCGAAGCCCTCATCGAAGCGCTGAAGATTCACGGCACCGATCACGTCTTTTGCGTCCCCGGCGAAAGCTATCTCGCCGCCCTCGATGCGCTTTACGAAGCACGCGACACCATCCGCCTCATCACCTGCCGCCAGGAAGGCGGTGCCGCGAACATGGCGGAGGCTTACGGCAAACTCACCGGCAAACCCGGCATCTGTTTCGTCACGCGCGGTCCCGGCGCGACCAACGCGTCCATCGGCGTGCACACCGCGTTTCAGGATTCCACACCGATGATCCTTCTCATCGGTCAGGCCGATCAATCGATGCTGGATCGCGAAGCGTTTCAGGAAGTCGATTTCCGCGCAATGTTCACCCCGCTCGCCAAATGGGCCGCCGAAATCCGCGATCCCAACCGCATCCCCGAATACATCGCGCGCGCCTTCCACACTGCCGTCTCAGGCCGCCCCGGCCCGGTGGTGTTGTCGCTGCCCGAAGACGTGCTGTTCGGCGAATGCACCGCCCCCGCCACAAAACCTTACGTCAAAACCGAACCGTCGCCCTCGCGCGCGGACATGGAAAAATTCGCAGGCCTTCTCGCCCGCGCGAAATCTCCGTTGCTTATGCTGGGTGGCCCCGGCTGGGACAACCGCGCCATCGAAGACGCGCGCACCTTCGCAGAGAATTTCGATCTGCCCGTCTGCACATCGTTCCGCGCCAAAGACCGCTTCGACAACACGCACAAAAACTATTGCGGCGACATGGGCATCGGCGCCGATCCCAAACTGATCAAACGCCTGAAGGAAAGCGATCTGCTGATCGTCGTCGGAGCGCGCTTGGGCGAAATGACCACAGATGGCTACACGCGCCTCAAAGCCCCCAACCCCAATCAAACACTGATCCACATCCATCCCGGCGCTGATGAATTGAATCGCGTCTACCAGGCCGATCTCGCGATCCTCTCCGGTGTCGCCCCCTTCCTGCGCGAAGCCGCATCGCTCAACGCGCCGCGCAACATCGAATGGCGCGAAACAACGGAAAGCTCACACGCCGATTACGAAGCCTGGGCCAAACCCGTCGAAGCGCCCGGTGCGGTGAATCCGTCAGACATCTTCGCGTGGCTCAACAAACATCTCCCCGCCGATGCGATCCTCGCCAATGGCGCAGGCAATTACGCCGGCTGGCTGCACCGCTTCTATCTCTATCGCGGCTATCCCACCTTGCTCGGCCCCACCAGCGGCGCGATGGGTTACGGCCTCCCCGCATCGGTCGCCGCAAAAATCATCCATCCCGAACGCACGGTCGTTTCCTGCGCGGGCGACGGCTGCTTCCTGATGAACGGTCAGGAACTGGCCACCGCCGTGCAATACAATGCACCGATCATCGTTTTGGTGTTCGACAACGGCATCTACGGCACCATCCGCATGCACCAGGAACGCGAATATCCCGGCCACGTCATCGGCACAGACCTGAAGAACCCCGATTTCGTCGCGCTCGCCAGAAGCTACGGCGCCCTCGGCTTCCACGTGAAGCGCACCGATGATTTCGCCCAAGCCTTCTACGAAGCCCAACACTCCAAAAAGCCAGCCCTCATCCACATCAGCGTCGACCCGGAAGCGATCTCGCCCACAACGACGCTCACCAAACTGCGCGCCGCGAAGAAATAGGAGCCTCCCATGCAAACCAAAGACATCCTCTCCCATTTCGGCCTCGCGCAATCGGGCGATCACATCGTGCACTCGCCCATCGACGGCGCCGAAATCGGCCGCGTGTCGTATGACGATGCCAAATCCGTCGACGCCAAGATAAAGAAATCCGTCGATGCGTTCCTGACCTGGCGCAACGTGCCCGCGCCACGCCGCGGCGAACTCGTGCGGCTGTTCGGTGAAGAACTGCGCGCCAACAAAGACGCATTGGGCCGCCTCGTCACGCTCGAAGCCGGAAAGATCCTGCAAGAAGGTCTGGGCGAAGTTCAGGAGATGATCGACATCTGCGATTTCGCCGTCGGCCTCTCGCGACAGCTTTACGGCCTCACCATCGCCTCGGAACGCCCCGGCCACCGCATGATGGAAACCTGGCATCCCGCAGGCCCGGTCGGCATCATCTCCGCTTTCAACTTCCCCGTCGCCGTCTGGGCCTGGAACGCAGCCCTCGCGCTCGTCTGCGGCGACAGCGTGATCTGGAAACCGTCGGAGAAAACCCCGCTCACCGCGCTCGCCACGCAAGTTCTGTTCGAACGCGCCGTGAAACGCTTCGGCGATGCGCCCCCTCATCTCTCGCAAATCGTGCTGGGCCTGCGCGACGTCGGCGAATTGCTCGCCAAAGACCATCGCCTCCCCATCATCAGCGCGACGGGCTCCACCCGCATGGGCCGTGAGCTTGCGCCCACGGTCGCTGCGCGGTTCGGCCATTCGATCCTCGAACTCGGCGGCAACAACGCGATGATCGTCGCACCGTCCGCCAAACTCGATCTCGCCCAGCGCGCCATCACCTTTGCCGCCGTCGGCACCGCGGGCCAGCGTTGCACCAGTCTGCGCCGCCTCTTCGTGCACGAAACGATCTACGACAAGCTCGTGCCATCGCTGAAAGCGATCTATTCCAATCTCCCCATCGGCAATCCGCTGGACGCCAAAACCCTCGTCGGCCCGCTGATCGACAGAGGCGCGTTCGAAAACATGGAGCGCGCTCTTTCCAGCGCCCGCGACGAAGGCGGCAAGATCACCGGCGGCGGACGCGTGCTGGAAAACCAGTTCCCCAACGCCTTCTACGCCAAGCCCGCGATTGCCGAGATGCCCGATCAGTCGCCCACGGTTCAGCGCGAAACCTTCGCGCCCATCCTTTACGTCATGCGCTACAGCAAGTTCGATGATGCCATCGCGCGCCAGAACGCCGTGCCGCAGGGCCTGTCGTCCTGCGTCTTCACGCAAGACATGCAGGAAGCCGAAAAATTCCTCGCCGCCTCCGGCTCCGATTGCGGCATCGCGAACGTAAACATCGGCCCAAGCGGTGCGGAAATCGGCGGCGCGTTCGGCGGCGAGAAAGAAACCGGCGGTGGCCGCGAAAGCGGTTCGGATTCCTGGAAGGCCTACATGCGCCGCCAGACCGCGACCATCAATTATTCCGACGCGCTGCCGCTGGCGCAGGGCATCGAATTCGCGGTTTAATCCGTCCCGGTTTTGGGACGAACGCGATGGATGGATTTGTTGCACGCGAAAGCGCGCATGACGTTTCGGCAACGCTGCAACGTCTGAAAGATGCGCTGGCCGCCAAGGCCATCACCATCTTCTCGGTGATCGATCATGCGGAAGGTGCGGCGCAAGCAGGCCTCTCCTTGCGTCCCACCGTCGTCGTCATCTTCGGCAATCCCAAAGCCGGAACGCCGCTGATGCAGGCAAGCCAGACCGCCGGCATCGACCTGCCGCTGAAGATACTGATTTGGGAAGACGAGGCGGGCAAAACCCATCTTGCCTACAACGACCTCGCCTGGATCGCCGCCCGCCACGGCGCAGATGCGCCCAACGTCGTATCCGCTCTGGCGGCAGCGCTGGCCAGGCTGGCGGAAGAAGCAGCGGGCCGGAATTAACCACTTCTTCACTCTTTCCGCACCCAAAGTCTTAATAAGGCGTTAAAGTTCCCCGCACAGACCGAGGAGGGGACCGTGCCGAAAAATTACGCGCAATGGGTCGGGATGTTTGTGACCGCCATCATTGTGCTGGGCACCGACATGGACGTGCTTTACGCCATGCCGCTCGGCATCATCGCGGGCGCGCTCGCCGTCTTCTTCGTCACCTTGTCCGATTGGAAGCTGGAACAGCTCCAGCGTGCGCCGCTGTTACGCCGCGTCCGGCGGGATCGCTTGTAAGGCCGCTTCCATTTCCTGGAAGGTGGGCTGGGCTTCGCTGGGCACGCTGCCGCGACCGATTTCCACCGAAACCTGCGCCGCATTGCCATGCAGATGCGCGACAAGAATATCGCGGATCACGTGATAGAACAGGGCATCCTCATCCACGATGGCCTTCAAGCGCGTCGCAATCGGCCCCACGATTCCGTACGCCAGAAACACGCCCATGAACGTTCCGACAAGTGCCGAACCGATCATGCGGCCCAACACTTCCGGCGGTTCGGAAATCGCGCCCATGGTTTTGATAACGCCCAACACGGCGGCCACGATGCCAAGCGCGGGCAACGCATCGGCCATGCCCTGAAGCGCTGTCGCCGGTCCAAGCGCTTCGTGATGATGCTTTTCAAGCTGCTTTTCCATCGCCGCTTCGACCTGATGCGGGTCTTCCAAACTCATGGTCATCATGCGCAGCGTGTCGCAGATGAAGGCCTGCGCGAAATGATCTTTGGTGATGCGCGGATAGCGTTTGAAGATCGAAGAATCCTCGGGCTTTTCGATATGCGCTTCCAGCGCGATCAGCCCCTTGGATTTCATCGTCTTGGTCAGCAGGTACAAAAGGCACAGAAGATCGGTGAAGTCGTGATGTTTCCAGCGCGGGCCGGAAACGATCTTGCCCATTTCGCCGCCGATCTTCTTCAGTTCGTATAGCGAACCGCCGATGAACAGGGCTGCAAGCGCCGCACCCAGAATGGTCAGCATTTCGTGCGGCAACGCTTCCAGCACCACACCCAGCGAACCACCCGATATCAGGTAGCCGCCGAACACCGCGCCGAACAGAATGACAAGACCGCCGATCTGAAGCATGAACCCGCCCGCAAATGCGTGTGACCGGCTTCGGCACACGCGATGAGCGATCACTATTAAGGAAAGGGCTTAAAAACCCATAAAGGCGGGGCAAAAGCCGCGTTGCGCTTGGCCCAATTCTTACCAGATGGTTTATCCGGGAAGACGCTTGTTGTTATCCAGGAAGACCTAGGGCCTTCGCTTCGCCCAGTTTGCGGATGACGAGCGCGGTCAGTTCCTCCGCCACCACATTGGCGATGGCGCCGGCATCTTCGCCGCTCACCACGCGCCCGATGGCTTCGACATGCAGCCCGATGGTCGCGCGGTCGAACGGCGCGCCGTCCAGCGCGTCGATATAGAGGCAAAGCCCGTTTGCCATTCGTCCCGCCACGCCAAACCCGGCCGTCTCCGCCAGTCCGCGGATTTCATGGGCCTGCGCAAACAGCGCGGAGATGTCGAGCGCCTTCGAAGCCCCTTGGAGCGCGTCGATGTAGCCGTTCAGCGCCTCGCGCATCGTATCGCGCGAAGCGGTAATCACCTCTTCGCTGAGACGGGCCGTTTCCTCGCTTTTCAGATTGGCGATGAACAGCGCCGCGTCAGCTTTGGGCATCACTGCGGGATAGGCGTCGGAGGCGATCAGCTCCACCCCGTTCGACAACCGCTTTCCTTGCGCCTGGACCATAGCGTTCATTGCAGTTCGACTTCGTCGTCAAAGCGCCGCCATGGGCCTTTGAATTCGCGTTTGGCGCGGCGGCGGCGATCCGGCCCGAAAAATTCCTCGGCGCGGACGAAAGGCCGCGGCCGTTCCACGATTTCCGCCACCCGGCTGAACAGCCCCTGCACGGTGATCGGTTTGGCAATAATCTCGGTCACGCCCGCATCGCGTGCCGCTTCGATGCGGTTGCGTTCGGTGTGGCCCGTCACCATGACGATCGGCACATACGGATTGGGCACTTCCTGTGACGCGCGCACCAGCCGCGTGAATTCGATCCCGTCCATCGGTTTCATCGACAGATCGGTGAGCACGAAATCGGGCGCGAGCGCGCGAAGTTCTTTGAACCCTTCGGTCCCGTCGGCGGCCTCGGCCACCTGCTTGATGCCCAGCGCGTTGAGCAATGTGCGCAGCAGCGTGCGCATGTGGGGATTGTCTTCCACCACAAGGGCTTTGAGATGATCGAACTGCTTGCCCGACATGCGACCCTTCCGCCAGGAACGTCCCTGCGCCGCGCTTGCGCTAAAGTGAAGGTCTGCCAAAGATGGCGGCCCCGGCCCCTGCAAGCGCAGCGAGAGTAGAAGTTCTATGGTTACAATTCCCTTACGGGAGCGGTCTTTCTGGTTCAACGCGGTCGTGGCCTGCCGGCTTGCCGCCCAGGCCGTCATCGCGCCTGTGGCCTATGGCGCGCACGCGATGATCGAAGACGGCGAGGGCAGGCTGCTTCTCGTCCGCCACACCTATGCTCCGGGCTGGTTCTTCCCCGGCGGCGGCGTGAACCGCGGCGAACCCGCGCTTGATGCGGTGAAGCGCGAGCTGAAAGAAGAAGTCGGGCTGGAAAGCTGCGAGGCTTGCGATCTCTTCGGCCTCTACACCCGCAAACACATCTGGGCGACGAATGTGATCGCGCTGTTCCATATCAAGGGCGCGATATTGAATTTCAAACCCAACATGGAAATCGCCGAAGCGAAATTCTTCCCGCTCGATGCACCCCCGCCAGACATCGGCGCAGGTCCGCTCCGCCGTTTCAAGGAACGCGCTAGCGGAAGCGAGAGAAGCAAGTATTGGTAAGTCCTCCCCCGCGCGTGGGGGAGGGGGACCGCGAAGCGGTGGAGGGGGCGACGTCGCACAGCCGTTGCCGACTTACCCCCTCCGCCCTCGCTTCGCTCGTGACACCTCCCCCGCAAGCGGGGGAGGAAATCACATCACACCGGGTCCCAGCCAAACACGCTGTTCGTCGCCCCCAGATCGTGGAAGCTCGGCTTCATCGCAGGCATGCAATGTTCCGCAATCGTCTGCGGCGTCCAGCCTTCGATCTTGGCAAGTCCGCGCACCGGACGCGGCTGGCTCATCAGGAAGATTTCGTTGCCGCGCGCAACAAAGATTTGCCCCGAAACGTCCTTGCAAACATTCGACGCCAGCGACACCGCCAACTGCGCCACCTGATCGGCACGCATATAGTTCTTCATCCGCTCCACCCGTTTGGCGGATACTTCGTCCTTTATCGGGATCGTCGCGATCATACGCGACCAGGCGAACGGCGCGATCACGTTGGACCGCACGTTCTTGTTCAACCCTTCCATCGCCACGATGCGCGACAGGCCCACAATGCCCATCTTCGCCGCCGCATAGTTCGCCTGGCCCACATTGCCGATCAGCCCCGACGTCGAGGTGAACAGAACGAACGAGCCTTCTTCCTGTTCGCGGAAATGATTGATCGCGGCATGGGTGACGTTGTAGCTGCCGTTCAGATGCACATCGATGACGATGTCCCATTCCTCGTCGGTCATCTTGTGGAACATCTTGTCCCGCAAAATGCCCGCCGGATTGATGATCGCGTGCAGGCCCTTATAGGTGTCCATCGCCTGTTCGATCATGCGCGCCACGCCTTGCCGGCTCGACACGCTATCGGAGTTGGCAACCGCCTGGCCGCCCGCTTTGCGGATTTCCGCGGCCACATCCTCCGCCGGTCCCGCCGAGCCGGAATCGCCGCCCGCAGCACTTCCGCCCAGATCGTTGACCACGACCTTGGCGCCTTCCCGCGCCGCCAGCAGCGCGCATTCCTTGCCGATGCCGTTTGCGCCGCCCGTGACCAGAACGACCTTGCCTTCCAGAACGCCCAAGTTTACCTCCATCCGCGTTGTGACTGCCGCGACCCTAGCAAGCCGCGCGCGCCGGATAAAAGAGGCGTCTGGACGATGTGGGACATTCGGTCCGAAACTGCGGATGACGCCGGCGCCATCGAAGCGTTGAACAGCACAAGTTTCGGCCCCGGCCGCTACGCCAAATCCGCCTATCGCCTGCGCGATGGCGTGCGCTGCGCGGCGGGCCTCGGCTTCGTCGCGGTCGAAGATGGAATCTTGCGCGGCTCCATCCGCTTCTGGCCCGTCAACATCGGCGGCACCAAGGCGCTTCTTCTGGGCCCGCTCGCCGTCCAATCCGACCAGCGCGGCCGCGGCATCGGCATTGCCCTGATGAACAAAGGCATCGAGGAAGCACGCAAGACCGATTACGCCTGCATCATCCTGGTCGGCGACGAACCCTATTACGCCCGCGTCGGCTTCACCCGCCTGCCACCGGGCCGCGTCAGCATGCCGGGTCCGGTAGATGTCGCGCGCGTGTTGGGTTTGTCATTGCAACCGAACGCGCTGTTGTCATTGAACGGCGCCGTCCGCCGCCCGCACATCGACGATCACGTCTGCGCGGATAGCACGGCGCTCGCTTAACGCCCTTCCATCCGCCACGCGAACAACACCGCGCCCACCAGCAACACAACGGCCAGCCAAGGCGGCAACAGGGCCTGCTGCTCCACCGCCGTCACGCGATATGCGCCGTTCGTGCGCAGCCCGATCCAGTCACCGCCAAACGTCCGGCTATCCGGCGTCACGCGGCGAATGTTCGGCAATCCGTCCGCCAGCCAATGCACCGATCCACCGGTCTCCGCCGCCGGTGCATCGAGAATGCGATCCGTCGCGCGCATATCGGCGACTTCCTTGGGATTGAGCGGCCCAGCAGCGGCCACCGCCGTCAGCTTGCCGTCGGTCAGCCGGTAAAGCCCCAACTCATTCGCATCGACATCGGCGCGCCAGATTCCCGGCTCGACTTTCTTCAATGTCAGTTCCGACTTTTTCCCCGATGGCATCGTCAGCGAAACAGGTGCCACCGTGTCGGCCATCGAACGCCGCTCGACCGTGATCTTCCCATCCGCGATGTTCGCCGAAAGCCGTTCTTCTTCCAGCTCCGGCTCTTTCATCAACCAATGCGCCAGCCGCCGCAGCAATTCCGCCTGCGGCCCGCCGCCTTCAAACCCGCGCGCCCAAAGCCACGGCTGATCCGAAAGCAATTCCGCCACGCGCCCTTTGCCGATGTGATCGAGCACCAGCAGCGGCTTGTCGCCCGGCCCGCTCATCACCGTTTCGCCCGAAACCTTTTCCGCGCCGATCAGGCGGAACCAGCGTCCCCATGTCGGCGGCGTGTTACCTTCATTGCCGCCCGGCAGATCGCGCGTCACCGGATGGGCAAGCCCCGTCGTCGTCACCATCGGCTTGTAACCTTGGCTCACCACCTCGCCCGTCGGCTGCGCGGGCAAAACGGCCGCCAGCGGCGTGCGATAGATGCTCATGTCCTGCGCATATTCCGGCCCCGCCGAAACCAGCAGCCCCCCACCGTTCTCCACATAACCCGCAAGGTTCTCGTAATAGGCGAGCGGCAGGATCCCGCGCTCGCTATACCGGTCGAAGATCACCAGATCGAATGACGCCAGTTTCTCGTCGAACAATTGCCGCGTCGGAAACGCGATCAGCGAAAGCTCGTCGATGGGCGTCGCGTCCTGCTTGTCCGGCGGGCGCAAAATCGTGAAATGCACCAGATCGACCGAAGGATCGGCCTTCAACAGATTGCGCCACACCCGCTCGCCCGCATGCGGCTCGCCCGAAACCAGCATCACGCGCAACCGGTCGCGCACGCCCGAAATCGTCACCACCGCGCGGTTGTTTTCCAGCGTCAGTTCCGAAGGCCCGGCCTCCGCTTCGATTTCAACGACATTCTCCCCGCCATGCGCCACCAGCACGGGAATGTTCGCGTCTTTGCCCAGCGGCACCTGGCGCACGCCCTTGTCCGCGCCATCCACCCACAGATGCACCATCGCATCGCCTTTGCCCTGCGATCCGAAATCGTCCACCCGCACGGTGATGACCGCAGGCTGCCCCACAATCGCGTAACGCGCCGCACTTTCGACGGTCAGCTTGCGATCCTTCTCGTCGCGCTTGCCCACGATGATCGCCTGCAACGGCGCATGGAGCGAGCCTTTGCGCGGCGGCGGCGCATCGTGCACCTCGCCATCGGTGAGCAAAATAGCGCCCGCCACCCGTTCCGGCGGCACATCGGCCAGCGCCTGATTGATCGCGGCAAACGCTTCCGTCCCGTTGTCGTCACCCGTCGTGCGCGTCACAACCTCCGCCTCGCGCACCTCCAGATTCTTCTCAGCCTTCAGTTCCTTGCGGATCGCATCCACTGACTTCGCCGCATCGGCGGAACGCGTGTTCACGCCCATGCTCTGCGATTTGTCGATGACCAGCGCCACCACATCCGAAAGCGGCTCGCGCATCTCATGCACGATCAGCGGATTGGCCAGCGCCAGCAGCACAATCGCAAACGCAACCCCTCGCGCCCAACTCCCGCGTGCCCGCTGCAAAAACGCATACAGCGTCACAACCGCGGCCAGCCCGCAAAACGTCCAGAGCAGCCACAACGGCACATGCGGCGCAAAGTCGATCGCGTAACTCATTGCCCAAGCCGTTCCAGAAGGGCCGGTACATGCACCTGATCGGTTTTGTAATTGCCGGTGAACGCATACATCACCACGTTCACGCCAAAGCGATAAGCCATCTCGCGCTGCCGCTCGCCGCCCGGCACAACCGCCACCAGCGGCCGCCCCTGCTGATCAACCGCCCACGCCGCCGCCCAATCGTTGCCGCCAATAATCACCGGCGAAACGCCATCGCCGCCGCGCGCTGGCGATGGCCCCGCATCCGGATCGGCGGGCGGAAGCTTCTCCACCCAAACCTTGCCGCCGTCCCAGCGTCCCGGAAAACTTTGCAACAGATAAAACGCCTTCGTCAGCACGTGATCCGGCGGAATGGGCTCCAGCGGCGGCAGATCGAGCTTGGCTGCGATGCGCCGCAACGTCTGCTCGCCCGGCGATTGCGGCCCGCGAACGGCACCCAGCGAAAGATCGCGCGTGTCGAACAGAATGGTCCCGCCATTCTTCATGTAATCGGTGAGCTTTTGAATCACCGCAGGCGAAGGATCTTTCTCGCGCGGGTCCATCGGCCAGTAGAGCAGGGGAAAGAACGAAAGATCGTCCTTCTCCAGATCCACACCCATCGGATCCTGCGGCTCGTAAGAGGTGCGCTGCGTCAGCGCCACGTCCAGCCCCACAAGCCCCGCATGACTCATATTGTCGACGTCGGATAGCCCCGTCTTCACAAACGCCAGCCGCGTATCCAGCGCCGATTTCATATCGAACGCATCGTCCGCCCGCGCCTGCGGCACCAGCAGCACAAAGAACAGAAGAACAGGCATCGCCCGCGCCAACCGCGGCACCGTCAGCACCCCGCGCAACGCCAGCGAAATCAGCGCGTCGATCAGCAGAAGCGCAAACGCAATCGCCAGCAACGGCGCCCCCAGTGAAACCGCATCGCTCGCCGCATAATACTCCACGCGCTGTCCCGGCAGCTCCAGCGGATCGAACGAGAAATCCCCACCCACCGCATTCAACGCCACTTCCGCGCCTTCGCTGCCATAATAACCCGGGGGATGCTGCGCCGAAGCTTTCACTTTTCCAATCTGATTGCCGCGCAACGGCAAAGCTTCCGCAGGCGCCTTCTGCAACCGCCCAAACCCATCCATCGCCTGCATCGGTGCCAGCGAAACATTGGCGCCAATCGCGGCAGGCCGCGATCCGTTCGACAATTCGAGAACCCGCCGCAACATGTCGACATAAAGCCCCGACAGCGGCAGCGAAGACCATGCGGGGCTTGCCGTCACATGAAACAGAACGATCCACCCCTTGCCGCGCTGTGCCGCGGTGACCAGCGGCGTGCCGTCCGCCAACCGCGCCCAGGTGTGCGGCCCCAATTCCACCGAAGGCTCCGCCAATATCTGCCGCGAAATGGTGACTTCGTTCGGTATAGCAAGCCCGGCGAACGGACTGGCTTCGGGAAACGCCGCCAGATGCTGCGGCTCTGCCCATGCCAGCGCGCCGTCAAGAAAACGCCCGCCACCGCGCAACCGCACCGGCACCAGATCGTCCGCCCCATCGGTCATGCGCGCGCCTGCAAAGCGCACCAGCACGCCGCCATCTTCCACGAACTTCGAAACCTTCTTGTATTCGGGATCGACGATCTTGCCGATGTCGGCGAGCAGCAACACCGAAACCCCGCGCGACAACGCCTTGTCAATAGAACCCTTGGTCAGATCGGCATAAGGCGAAAGCGCGCGCTGCAAATAGAATACGTCGGAAAGAAGCGGCTGCTGCGTCTCCAGACTGCTCGCAGACACCAGCCCCACCGACCGCCTGCGATTGCTCGCATCCAGCAACTGCACGCTGCCTGCCGCATTCTCATTTGCCACCGCAATCCGCGCGGTGCGATTGCGCATCTCCAGCGGCAACGGCAACTTGGCAGAAGCATCCGTCTTGCCGCGCGCAAAATTCAGATGCGCCGTGGAAAGCACTTCGCCATGCTGCCCCAACGCCTCGATCTCCGCCGCCCGTTCGCCCAGCGACGAAAGCCGTTCGGCTTTCACGGTGAATCCCGTCGGCCCGTTCACCGGCGGCAACAGCGCAACCGCGCCCTTGCCCGGCCCATCCGCAACCACCGTCAGATTGCCGATCTTCGAAAGCCGCGCGGCCACCGTCGCGGCAGTGCCATGATCCACGCCATCGCTCAGCCACAGAATATCAGGCCGCGCCGCGAACTTCGTTTTCGCCAGCGCGTCCACCGCCGCCATCTGGTTCGGCAACCACGCCTGCGGCACCATGCTGTGCGCAGACCGCGCCGCCTCGCCCGCATTCAAGAGCGATACGTTAAACGAAGCATCCGCCGTCGCCACAATCGCAACCGGTCGTCCGTCACGCCCCGCCGCCCGCAACGCTTCGCTCATCGCATCGTCGCGCGCCTTCCATTCGTGCGCCGCCATCCAGTCGTTGTCGACGAACAGCACCAGCGGATTGCTCGCCTGCACCGCCTTCGGCTCGCCGAACATCGGCTCCGCCAACGCCACAATCACCAGCGCCGCAATCAGCAAGCGGAACAGCAACAGCCACAACGGCGTGCGCGCCGGCGTTTCTTCCGTCGCCGAAAGCCCCAGCAGCAACCGCAACGGCGGAAACACCACGCGCTTCGGTGTCGGCGGTGTCACCCGCAACAGCCAGAAGATCACCGGCAAAAACGCCAGCGCCGCCAGCACCAGCGGCGCACCGAAACTGATGTTGCCGAGCCAGCTCATCGTCTCATCCCGGCGCCAGCAGAGCGCGCGGCCCGCCAATCGCCGCATAAAGCGCGATCAACGCGGTCTCGGGGCGATGATCCGTGCGGTGCATCAGATAGGAAAAGCCCAGCCGCCGGGCCTGATCGGAAATGCTTTCCGAATGCGCCTTGAACCGCGCACGGTATTCCCCTCGCACATTCTCCGCCCGCCCGAAGATTTCCCGCAACCGCCCGTCCACCGTCTCGAACCGCGTGCGCCCCGTGAACGGAAAATCCTCTTCCGCCGGATCGACGATATGTACCAGATGCGCGTGCAACCCATTGCTCGCCATCCGCCGCAAAATCTTTTCGATCTCCTCGAACGGCGAAAGAAAATCGCTCAGCCAAACGAAATGCCCGTTGCGCGTCATCCGCGCATCCGGCGGCAACGCCTCGTCGCCCATTTGTTCGGCCAGCAAATGCCCAATGCGGTTGAGCGTCGCCCGCCCGCTCGATGGCAGTCGCCCTTCACCCAGCAGCGCAATCCGCTCCCCACCGCGCACCAACAGCGAACACAACGCCAGCGAAAGCAAACTCGCCCGATGCAGCTTGGTCTCGGTTTCCGGCAGGGAAGAAAACCGCATCCCCGCCGATCCATCGCGCCAGAACCAAACCGCTTCGGCTGCTTCCCATTCGCGCTCGCGCACGAACAGATGCTGCGATTTCGCCGATTGCCGCCAGTCGATGGCGCTTGCCGGGTCTTCCGCGCGATAGCGCCGGAATTGCCAGAACGTCTCGCCCATGCCTGCCTTGCGCCGCCCGTGCACGCCAAGCGCAACAGTCGATGCCAAACGTTCCGCGGCCACCAACAACGGCGGCAGCGCGCCCGCGGCCCGCTCCGCCTTTCCGCGCAGGATATTGGATTGCGAAACCCGATCCGTCAGAGGCTCTGGCATAAGCGATCGATGACGCCCGTGATCGTGGTGCCCTCTGCGCGCGCCGAAAAATTCAGCGCCATGCGATGTTTGAGAACGGGGTGCGCCAGCGCCACCACATCGTCCACGCTCGGCGCGAACCGCCCGTCGAGCAGCGCGCGTGCGCGCACCGCCAGCATGAACGCCTGGCTCGCACGCGGCCCCGGCCCCCAGGCAATGAAGTCGCGCAAATCGCCCGCGTTGGTTTCACCGGGCCGCGCCGAACGCACCAGTTTCAAAATCGCATCGACGACTTTTTCCCCGACCGGAATACGCCGCACGATCTTCTGCGCGTCCATCAGATCGTTCGGCCCGCACAAGGTCGAAATCCCTTCCTCGTCGCCGAAGGTGGTGGCGAGCAGCATTTTGCGCTCCGCCTCTTCATCGGGATAGCCGACGTCGATCTGCAACAGAAACCGGTCGAGCTGCGCTTCCGGCAGCGGATAGGTGCCTTCCTGTTCCAGCGGATTTTGCGTCGCGATCACATGAAACGGCGTCGGCAGATCGTTGCGCGCGCCGGCCACCGTCACATGCCGCTCCTGCATCGCCTGAAGCAATGCGGATTGGGTGCGCGGCGAAGCACGGTTGATTTCATCGGCCATCAGCAATTGCGCAAACACCGGCCCGCGAATGAAGCGGAACGCGCGCGTGCCATTGGCATCGTCCAGCACTTCCGAACCGATGATATCGGCGGGCATCAGGTCGGGCGTGAACTGGATGCGCTTCCAGTCGAGCCCCAGCACCACGCCCAAGGCTTCCACCAGCCGCGTCTTGGCCAATCCCGGCACGCCGATCAAAAGGCCATGCCCGCCCGACAACAGGGTGATCAGCGCCTGGTCGATCACCTCGCGCTGGCCGAAGATGGTGCGCCCGATTCCCTCCCGCACGCGCTTGAACGTATCGGCGGCCCGCTCGGCTTGCGCGACGGCGGGGCCTTTCAACGGTTCGGATGTCAGCGTATCGCTCATGCTCGATTCTTGCCGGTTGCGACCCCCAAGCCTACCATAAAGGGGGACTTCGCTATGTCGCATCTGGCATGTTAACGCGCAACCGCGAACCCCGCACAACGCCGTGAAGGGCGCGGTAAACTAGGCAGAATGATGACAGGAGATTTACCACTCGGTCTGGCAAGCCTTCAGCGGGAGACCGCTCAGGGCCGCAAACTGCCGCCGGTGGAAAAATGGAACCCCGCCCATTGCGGCGAGATCGACATGCGCATCGCGCGCGATGGCACCTGGTATCATCAGGGCTCGCCCATCGGCCGCCGCGAACTGGTGCGCCTGTTCTCCACCATCTTGCGCAAAGACCCCGATGGTTATGTGCTGGTTACCCCAGCCGAGAAAATGCGCATCACCGTCGACGATGCGCCGTTCCTCGCCGTGCTGATGGATGTGGAAGGCGAGGGCAAAGACCAAGCCTTACGCTTCACCACCAATGTCGGCGACGATGTGGTGGCAGATGCATCAAACCCCATCCGCGTTGAAACCGATCCCGAGACGCAAGAACCCGCACCTTACGTCCACATCCGCAAGGGCCTCGAAGCGCGCATCGCACGCACCGTGTTCTACCAGATGGCCGACATCGCCGTGCCGGAAGAAGGTGGCGATCGTCTGGGCGTGTGGAGCAGCGGCGTGTTTTTCCCCATCGGCAAGCCCGAATGAACATGCACGAAACGCCGCCGCATCATCTGCCCCATCACCTGATTACCGAACTGGAATCCGGCCAAACCGGCAGCTTGCGCGCAGCCTTGCTGAAAGACGCCCCGCCGCTTCCGCTCACGCCCACCCGCAGCGATTTCGATCTCAATCCGTCGATGCGCCCCAAAGAACAGCGCCAGCTTCAACCCGCCGCCGTCTTGATGCCGATCATCGCGGGCGAAACCCCGCGCGTACTTTTCACCGAACGAAGCCGCCACCTCACACGCCACGCAGGTCAGGTGAGTTTCCCCGGCGGCCGTGCCGACGAAACCGACATCTCTCTCGTGCAAACCGCGCTTCGCGAAACCCACGAAGAAACCGGCATTGAACCGGCCTTCGTCAGCGTCGCGGGTTTCCTCGACACCTATGAAACCGGCACCGGCTACGTGATCCTTCCGGTGGTCGGCGTGCTCAGCGAAGGCTATGCGCTCAAACCCGGCGCCGCCGAAGTCGAACGCATCTTCGAAGTCCCGCTCGCCTTCCTGCTCGATGCCAAGAACCGCGAACAGGGCCATGGCCAGTGGCAGGGCCATAAGCGCACTTATTATACCTATCACTATGCCGGCCACCGCATCTGGGGCGCCACCGCCGCCATGGTCGTCAATTTCGCCGAACGGTTCGCGCGATGATCCGCATCGTGCTGACGCGCCTGGCGCTGTTCCTGCTGCCGTTCGCGCTTTACGGCCTTTACCTGCTTCTGCTGCGCTGGCGCCCCAACGCCACCCGCCCGCAAACGCCATGGACGCCGCTGTTCATTGCGGGTCTTTCGCTGGTGGTGCTGAGCTTCCTGGTGCTGGGTCTGACCGAAGGCGAAAGCACCCAAGGCGTGTATATTCCGCCCCATGTGGTGGACGGGAAAATCGTCCCCGGCCACGTCGAAAAGAAACCGTGAGATGAAACGCCTCGATCCCAAATTCCAAAGCTGGATGCGCGCCCCCGAAACCACGGCGGTGATGAACGCATTGGGCGAAGCGCGTTTCGTCGGCGGCGCCGTGCGCAACGCGCTGCTCGATCAACCCGTGATCGACATCGACATCGCCACCCCTCTGAACCCGCAAGAGGTCACCAAGCGCCTCGAAGCCGCAAACCTCAAAGCCGTCCCCACCGGCATCGAACACGGCACCGTCACGGCCATCGCAAACGGCAAACCCTTCGAAGTCACCACCCTGCGCCGCGACGTCGCCACCGATGGCCGCAGAGCCGTCGTCGCCTTCACCACCGACTGGAAAGAAGACGCGGCCCGTCGCGACTTCACCATGAACGCGCTTTACGCATCGGCAGACGGCGAAATCTTCGATTACTTCAACGGCACAGCCGATCTCGAAGCCGGCAAAGTGCGTTTCGTCGGCGACCCCGCCACCCGCATCCGCGAAGATTACCTGCGCATCCTGCGCCTGTTCCGCTTCCACGCCTGGTACGGCAAAGGCGAAATCGACAGCGATGCGTTGCGGGCCGTAGCCGCCGAAAAAGCAGGCCTCGCCCAACTCTCCGGCGAACGCATCGCCAAGGAAACGCTACGCCTGCTCGAAGCCGAAAACCCCGTGCCCGTTCTGCGCCTGATGGCCTCATCGGGAATCTTGAACGAAATTCTCCCCGGCAATCTTTCGATCCAGCGTCTCGAACGCCTCGCCCAAATCGACGCGAACAATTTCTTCACGCCGGACCCAATCCTGCGTCTCGCGGCCTTGCTTCCCGATGCATCAGCCGCAAACACAATTGCCGACCGCTTCAAACTTTCGAACGCCGACCGCACACGCCTCGAAGACATCGCGGGCGCGAAAGACAAGATCGTTTCCTATCTATCGATCAAGGAAGTGCGCAAACTTCTCTACCGCATCGGCCCCAAACCGTTCAAAGACCGCGCGGCCTTGCGCTGGGCCGAAGACCCAAAAGACTCCAACGCCATCCAGTGGCGCGCGCTGCTCGCCGTCGCTGATGCATGGGATCGCCCGGAGTTCCCGCTCACCGGCCGCGAGGTGATGTCCGCCGGTGTTCCCGAAGGTCCGCTGGTGGGCCGCATTCTCGCGGAAGTTGAAGACTGGTGGATCGATTCCGATTTCACGGTAGACGAATTCTCGCTCGCCGAACGCCTGAAAGCGGTGGTGCAGGCAACGGCATATTGATCCCGGCGGAAATTTAATTTCATATAACGGCAGAGATTGCGCAGGTGGCGTTTCGCGCTGTTTCCTTATGTACATCAAGGATTGGCCGTGACGTCGAACCATCTCGAATACGATGCCGCCATCGGGCGCATCTATCAGGCCGCCTTGGGCGAAAGCACCTGGGAAACGGCTGTCGATTCCATCCTCGCGCTCACCGGCTACGATGGCGCGGCTTTCTATGCCTGGGATCGCGGCGAAGAAGCCTTCGGCGGCCAGAAACTGCGTCACGGTCTTTGGTACAATCTGGCGACCGATACCCAATCCGATTACGAAAACCATTATTTCAAGCTCGATCCGCGCGTGGAATTCCTGATCGCCAATCCCAAGGCGCGCATCCTGCACGACTATCTGCACACCTCCGAAAAAGAGATCGCGCACAGCGAATATTACGACTGGTATCAAAAATCCCAGCCCACCAAATATTATCTCGGCGGCCGCACCACGCAGAGCGCCCCTGTCGAACTGGGCGTCACCTTGCATCGCCGTGCCTCGCGCGGTGCCGCCGAAGGCAACGAAATCGCCCTGTTCGAAGCGCTGTTCACCCATCTGGAACGCGCCGCCTTGGTGGAATACCGGCTGGGCATTTCGGCTGCGTCGGCTTCCGCGATCGATTTCGAATACAGCGAGACCGGTATCATCCTGTTGCGTGCCGACGGTTCGGTGCTGCATGCCAATGCAGCAGCGCGCGCGATTGCGACAAGCGGCGATGGGTTCATCATCGAAAGTTCGGGCGTACGCTCCGGCCTTCCCGCCGACAATGCCGCCCTTCAAAAGATCATCGCGCGCACCATCCGCGACAAGGCGGCGAGCCAGGCGTTGCGTCTGTCGCGCAAATCGGGGCGGGAAGATTATCTCGCCATGGTCACGCCCGTTCCCAATTCGGCGACGCTTTTTTCCGCGCTCCGGCCTGCGGTCTGTCTTTTGCTCACCGATCCGGTGGCCCATCTCAATCCGCCGGAAGCAGCCTTGCGCCGCCTTTTCGGCCTCACCGCGATGCAGGCCAGCGTCGCAAGCGCCCTTGTCGCCGGATTGTCGGTGGAGGAAGTGGCGCAATATCTGCGCATCTCGCGCCATACCGTGCGCGTGCATCTGGGCGTAGTGCTGAAGAAAACGGAAACCTCCCGTCAGGCCGAACTCGTGCGCCTGTTGATGAACGTGCCGTGGCGCACGCTATCGCGCATGGATAGGGATTAGGCCATACTGGCGCGAGAATGCGCTTCGAAATCCTCGACATGCTGAGCCTGCCGGGCAATCCGGCAAAGCCGAACGACGATGCGTTCTGCCATTCCGAAACATTGGCCGCCGTGTTCGACGGCGCAACCGGATTGGGCGAGCAGATATTGCCGGTCGATAGCGACGCCGCCTGGATCGCACGGCGCGGCGCCGAAGGTTTGATCCTCTACGAAGCATCAAATCTGTCGCCGCGCGAAATCCTCGCGCGCACCGCCGCCGATGCCGAAAAACAATTCCTCGACTTGCGCCTGCGCCCGCCCGCTGAGACCTACGAAATCCCCTTCGCCTCGATGATGTTCGTTGCCGCGCAAACGGATCACGTCGAAGCCCTATGGTTCGGCGATTGCGCCGCGCTGGTGAAACGGCCGAATGAAGATTTGCAGATCGTGGGCGAAGCCTTCGCCAAGCGCGAACACGAAGCAAACGGCGCAGCAGCCTTGGCGGCCGCTCACAACATCAGCGCGCCCGCCTCGGCCATCAACCGCCCCGAATTCCTCGCCTTCCTGCGCAAAGAGCGCAACGGCGTAAACTCCCGCCCCAACCGCTGGCTGTTCAGCCCCGATGCACGCTCAGCCGAACACGCCAAATCCCTGTCGTTCGCAAGCCCACCCGGCACATATCTGTTGCTGACATCCGATGGTTTCCTGGCGCTCGCCACCGATTACGACCGCTACGATGCCCAAACCCTTCTGGAAGCCGCAAAAACAAAAGGCCTGCGCGCGCTCTACAACGAATTGCGCGACATCGAAAATGCAGATCCCGAAGGGCGCAAATACGCCCGCTTCAAGAAGAGCGACGATGCAACGGCGATCCTGTTGCAAGTTCGCTGACCCTCGAACCGCTCATGGCAATGAAGATCGCCCCCATCATAATCGTGATGATAGCATCGGTGATCTCGGCGGAACGTCCCGGCAAATAGGTCTGCGCCACGCTCGTTGCCAGAACAAACGCCGCCACCGCCACCGTCGCGACCGGCAATTTCAATCCCGCACGCCCTGCAATCCAGACAAGGCTGCCGTAAAGAAATGCCTTCTCGAAGAACGATTGCACGTTGACCCCGAACGAGCCGTTCAAAAATCCCCGGAACGGCAGCCAGCCAAACGGCGCTGCCTGCGCCTGAAATTCAAACGGCGCCAACCGGAAAACAACAATCATCGCGCAAAGCACCAGCGCCACAACCGCCGCCGCTGCGCCCACGCGCTCCAGCACCGCGAGCCACAGCACGATAGCCGCGCTCGCACCCGCCACTTCGGAAAGCGAAATCGACTGATTGACGATCAGCATCTTCGCGCCAAACACGAACGCGGCAAGAAACAGAACGAAGAACCACGATCGCGCGCGCGCCACCGCATCGCGCGTCAGAAACGCAATCGTCAGCCACAGCGCGAAATACCGGAACGTGTCGAGTTGATTGAATGCCGGATGCAGCACCAGCGGTTTCACGCTGTTCCAGTATTTGTGCAGGTCGATGGTTGGAACATACGGATAAAGGTGATACCCCAACATCGCGGCCAGCAGGATAAACGGCACTGGCCGCGCCACCGTCGTGCGGAACAGCGGCGACAGCGAAGGAATGCGCACGATCACCGCCGTAAGCGCCCCCAGCACCGTCCCGGATGTGTTGAGGGCCACATCGACCAGGCTGGTCACACGGTCCGTATCGTAGAACTGCGCAAGTTCGATGCTGGTGCAAAGCACCACGCCCAACACGGTCACAACAGCAAGCCGCCACCGGCTGCGGATCGTCAGCACCGCAAAAAATCCGAACGGAATATAAAGCAGAATGTTGGCGATCATCTCGCCAAAGCTGTCGCGCGGCCTGTTCAAACTGTGCAGCAAGGCATCAAGCGGCCCGGCAGAGCCCGCCGGAACATGAAAATCATAAGGATAAAGCGAACCGTGCAGGATGACCGCCGTCACCGCCAACGTCACCAGAAAGAATTTGCGGTTCAGCAGGCCACGCGGACGAGGGGCCGTTTCGTCGTGATGCATGTGTCAAAGCCCCTGACCGTCAGCACCTTATTGATACCGGCTGCGCGCAAGAACTTCCATGCGCAAGATGTTCAGGTCACCGCGTCGACCACGGAATTGCCGCCGTGCCAGATCATCGAGCAGGCGACATAAACCACCAGCAGCAGCCCCGCATAGCCGATCCAGCGATGGCGTTCGAGCATATTGGCGATGAAATTCGCCGCCGCCCCCATCAGCGCGACCGACAAAATCAATCCCACGACCAGAACCCAGACGTGATGCATCGCGGCGCCCGCGACCGCCAGCACATTGTCGAGCGACATGGAAAGGTCGGCGAGCGTGATCTGGATGATCGCCTGGCGAACGCCCTTGTGCCCGATTTGCGCCAGCTTCTCGTCGTCAACCTCTCCGCATGGCCCGCTATGGTGCGCGCGCAGATCGCGATAAAGCCGCCACGACACCCACAACAGCAAAATCCCGCCCGCCAGCATCAACCCGATGACGTTGAGCAGGATGGTGGTAACCGAGGCCAGCGCGATGCGCAGCACCACGGCTATCGCCAGCCCCCAGAAGATGATCTTGGCGCGATGTTCCTTCGGCGCATGCGCCGCTGCCATGCCGATCACCACGGCGTTGTCGCCGGCCAGCACGATATCGATCAGGATGACTTGCAGAAGCGCGAAATACGCCGGGTCGAGATGCATCTATGGCCACCGCGCTTCGGGCGGCAGCGACATCAGAATGGCGTCCACATTTCCCCCGGTCTTCAGCCCAAACTGGGTCCCACGGTCGTACAGCAGGTTGAACTCCACATAACGGCCCCGGCGCACCAGCTGTACGTCCCGGTCGGCGGCCGTCCAGCCCTGGCCCATCCGCCTTCTTACGATCTGGGGATAGACCTCCAGAAATGCGAGTCCCACATCGCGGGTAAAGGCGAAATCGGCCTCCCAATCCCCCGAATTCAGGTGATCGTAGAAGATTCCGCCCGCGCCCCGGGCTTCGTTGCGGTGCGGCAAGAAGAAATACTCGTCGCACCATTTCTTGAAGCGCGGATAGTAACCTTGATCGTGCAAGCCGCAGGCCCGTTCGAGCGCTGTGTGGAAGGCACTGGCATCTTCCTCATTGGGATACATCGGCGTCAGGTCCGTGCCGCCGCCGAACCAGCCTTCGGTGGTGACAATATGTCGGGTGTTCATGTGGACGGCTGGCACATGCGGGCTCTGCATATGCGCCACCAGAGAAATCCCGCTCGCCCAAAACCGCGGGTCTTTATCGGCGCCCGGAATGGTCTTGGCGAATTCCGGCGAGAATGATCCGTACACGGTCGAAACGTTGACGCCCACCTTCTCGAACACGCGCCCGCGCATGATGCTCATCACCCCGCCGCCCGCATCCGCGTTGTCGGAAGGGCGCGACCAAGCCGTGCGCTCGAAACGCCCCACAGGCCTGTCTTGCAATGGCCCCCGGTAATCGTCTTCGATCTTTTCGAATTCCGCGCAGATGCGATCGCGCAGATCCTCGAACCATGCGCGCGCAAAGATTTTGCGATCTTCAGCCGGAGGGGCAGTCACGGAAATTCCTTTGTCTGACGTAACGCTTCACCCAGCACCATCGCGCCTGCCAGCGCCACGTTGAGCGAACGCAAACCCGGCTTCAGCGGAATGCGCAGCCGCGCATCCGATGCGGCATGAACCTCTTCCGGCACGCCAGCGCTTTCGCGGCCCAGCAACAGCGTATCCTCCGCCTTGAACGTGAAGCTCGTGTAGGGATCGCTACCCTTCGAGGTCAAAAGAACAAGGCGTCCCGAAAGCGCACCCTTGAATGCCTCCCACGAAGCATGCCGCGTGACCGCTGCCAGCTCCAGATAATCCATGCCCGCGCGCCGAAATCGCGCATCGCTCAAAACAAACCCGCACGGCTCGATGATATCTACCGGCACCCCAAGGCAGGCCCCCAGCCGGATCAGGGTGCCGGCGTTCGGTGCAATGTCGGGCTGGAAGAGGGCGAGGCGCATGACTAAGGTACTTTACTTTTGTTACTTAAGTAATTACTATTCGGTGGGTACTGAGAAAGGCCTGTCCATGTCCAAATACGAACCTCTCGAACATTATCTCAAAAGCCAGAACGTCAGCGAGTTGCGTATGCGTTTTCAGGACATTGAGCGTGTCTTGGGCGGCAAGCTACCGCCATCCGCATATCGTCATCGACCCTGGTGGGCAAACGAGGTGGCCGGCCATGTTCATGCCAAAGCATGGCTAAGCGCCGGCTACACCACGGAGCAGGTCGATATGGAGGGTAAGAAGCTGGTGTTCAAAAAAAGCACTGCGCCGGGCGGACTGAAAGAAGAAGGCCGCTCTTTTAAACACGATGAACAACGTACCGGCCGCCATCCGCTTATTGGAGCAATGAAAGGTACCTTCAGCATCGAAGAAGGTTACGACCTGACGCAACCTGCAATGCCTGAATGGGCCGATCTAGTGGACGAGAAGTACGGCAAGGAGACGCCGAGGAAATGAGCGATCCTTTTTTGCTGGATACGTGTGCTGCCCTTTGGGTCGTCGATAACAAGATCAAGCAAACAACGAGCGATGCGTTGACCGAGGCTTATCACGCTGGGCGCCACACCTATCTCTCACCAATCACAGCTTGGGAGATTGGGCTGTTGGCGTCACGCGGGAAGTTCACGTCGCCATATTCGCCATCGCGTTGGCTGCAACATATTCTTGGTCAGCCCTTCGTGAAACTCGCAGAGCTGCCCGCTCAGGTACTATTGGACTCGTCTTTCTTGCCCGGCACCCCGCCGCGCGACCCCGCCGACCGCATCATCGCCGCCACTGCGCGAGAGTACGGTTATACCGTTGTCACCCGTGATCGCGCTCTTCTGGATTATGCGGCAGCCGGGCATTTGCGCGCACTGGAATGTTGACCCCCGTTTTTCGCCAACCCTGTGAAATCGCCCGGATTTCTGCGTCATCGTGCCGCGAGACCCCCTAGGGTCGGTTCTCTATTTTAGCCCTCGCGCGCCGGGATTCCGGGGGTTGGCGTGCGCACGGTTTTATCCGCGCCCCGGAGTATAGTTTCAGAGGTTGATCCGTGGCATCAGCGACTTCGGACGGCACCACGCGCCGCGATTTTCTTTATATCGCTTCGGGCGCGGTTGGTGCGGTGGGTGTGGGCTTGGCGGCCTGGCCCTTCATCGATCAGATGAACCCTTCGGCGGCGGTTCTCGCCATGTCTTCCACCGAGGTCGATCTGACCCCGGTTCAGGAAGGCCAGCAGATCACCATCATGTGGCGGTCGAAGCCCGTGTTCGTGCGCAAGCGCACGGCGAAGGAAATCGAAGAATCCAAGTCGGTGAATGTGTCCGATCTTCCCGATGGCGTGGCCCGCAACGCCAACCTTCCCGATGCCGCGCCCGCGACCGATGCCAACCGCGTCATCAAGCCGGAATGGCTGGTGCTGATCGGCATCTGCACGCATCTGGGCTGCATCCCGCTTTTCAACCAGGGTGATTTCGGCGGCTATCTTTGCCCCTGCCATGGCTCGCAATACGACACGGCGGGCCGCATCCGCAGAGGACCGGCGCCCGAGAATCTCTTCATTCCGCCGTATGCTTTCATGAACGACACCCGCATCAAGATCGGGTAACGGAGTACCGAATGTCCGCAGGGGAATCGACTTACGTTCCGAAGACCGGCTTTACGCGCTGGCTGGATAGCCGCCTTCCGATCGTGCGTTTCGCGCACGATACGATGCTGACCTATCCCACGCCGAAGAACCTCAATATCTGGTGGACCTTCGGCGGCATCCTCGCGATCATGCTGGTCTTCCAGATCCTGACCGGCGTCGTTCTGGCGATGCACTACGTCGCCAACGCCAACATGGCGTTCGACTCCGTCGAAAACATCATGCGCGACGTGAACTACGGCTGGCTGTTGCGTTATGCGCACGCCAACGGCGCCTCGATGTTCTTCCTCGCCGTCTATGTCCACATGTTCCGCGGTCTCTATTACGGCTCGTACAAGGCCCCGCGCGAAGTGCTCTGGATTCTGGGCGTCGTCATTTATCTGCTGATGATGGCCACCGCCTTCTTCGGCTATGTGCTCCCCTGGGGCCAGATGTCGTTCTGGGGCGCCACCGTCATCACCAACCTGTTCTCTTCCATCGACCAGATCGTGCCGCATCTCGGCACCGCGATCTCCACCTGGCTGTGGGGCGGTTTCGCGGTCGGCGATCCGACACTCAACCGTTTCTTCTCGTTGCATTACCTGCTGCCGTTCGTGATCTTCGCGGTGGTGGGCCTGCACATCTGGGCGCTGCACGTTCCGGGCAACAACAATCCGCTCGGCATCGATGTGAAGGGCCCGCAGGATACCGTTCCGTTCCACCCGTATTACACGATCAAGGATGGCTTCTATCTGGTGCTGTTCTTCATCCTGTTCGCGGCACTGGTGTTCTACGCGCCCAACTTCGTGGGTGACGTGGAGAACTATCAGCCCGCCAACCCGCTGGTGACACCGGCGGAAATCGTGCCGGAATGGTATCTGCTGCCGTTCTACGCGATGCTGCGCTCCATCCCGCAGAAGCTGATGGGCGTGCTTGTGATGTTCGGCGCGATTGCAACGCTGTTCGTCGTGCCGTGGCTCGATACCTCCAAGGTTCGCTCCATGCGCTTCCGCCCGATGATGCGGCCCTTCTTCTGGATCTTGGTGGGCGCCTGCATTCTGCTCGGCTATCTCGGCGCCAAGCGCCCGGATGCGGTGTGGAATCTCGGCGGCATCGAGGTTTCGCTGGTATGGCCCGCACGGCTCGCCGCGCTTTATTACTACGCTTACTTCTGGCTCATCCTGCCGATCGTGGGCTTGATCGAAACACCAAAACCCTTGCCAGACAGCATCGCCAAGCCGGTGCTCGCGGCTGCGGAGTGAGACACATGCGCATTTCTCTCCCGCTCGGTCTGGCTCTTGCCGCTTTGGTCTCCACCGGTGTTCTCGCCGCCGAAACCGGCCCCGGCATCGCGCTTCCACCCAAGGATGTGTCCTTCTCCTTCGAAGGCCCGTTCGGCCATTATGATCGTGCAGCGCTGCAGCGCGGCTTCCAGGTCTACAAGGAAGTCTGCTCGGCCTGTCACAGCCTGAACCGCGTCGCGTTCCACGCGCTCGCCGATGAAGGCGGCCCCGGCTTCACCGAAGCCCAGGCCAAGGCGATCGCTGCCGGTTACAAGATCGCGGCCGGTCCGAACGACAAGGGCGAAACGGCCGATGCCAACGGCAACCCGCTGACGCGCCCCGGCATCCTTGCCGATCATTTCCCCGCGCCGTTCCCGAACGAAGAAGCTGCCCGCACCGCCAACAACGGCGCGCTGCCGCCCGATCTGTCGATCATCGAAAAGGCCCGCAACGACGGCGCCCATTACGTCTATTCGATCCTGACCGGCTTCGGCGAAAAGCCACCAGCCGGTTTCAAGGTGATGGAGAACAAGTATTACAACCCGTATTTCCCGGGCTGGAATATCTCCATGCCGCCTCCGCTCAACGCCAACAGCGTCACCTATTCGGATGGCACCAAGGCGACAGTGGAACAGGAAGCCCACGACGTGGTGACGTTCCTGGCCTGGGCCGGCGAGCCGAAGATGGAAGAACGCAAGCGCATGGGCTTCGGCGTGATGCTGTTCCTCATCGCGTTTGCCGGCGTGCTGTTCCTCTCCTACCGCAAAATGTGGGCGGATCAGCATTAGTCGCTGACCAAAACTGTCACAAATGGCCGGGCTTGCCCGGCCATTTTTGTTTTAAGGCGTTTTTTGCGCCGGTTCCGCAATCACCCCAACACTCACCTCCACCGGCGGCTTGGGTTTGTTGGGATCGGTATGCGGAATGCTCTTGAGCATCGCGTTCCACACGATGCCCATGATCACGACCACCACGATCCCGACCAGAAGCCCGATCAATCCTGCAACATGTTTCGACATGGCCGCACCGGACCACCGAGCGCGCGCCTGGTCAAGCCGTTTGCTTGCCTGACAGGGAACGCGTGCTAAAAGGCCCCTGAAACAGCGGGTTTTACCAATGACACGGACGGTTCTCGGCATCATCGGCGGCAGCGGCGTCTACGACATTGCCGGCCTCGAAAACCCGCGCTGGAAACGTGTGGAAAGCCCGTGGGGGCAAGCCAGCGACGAGCTGCTGTTCGGCACCTTCAAGGGCGTGGATCTCGTCTTCCTGCCGCGCCATGGCCGCGGCCACATCCAATCGCCCACCTCCATCAACTACCGCGCCAATATCGACGCGCTGAAACGCGCCGGCGTCACCGATGTGATCTCGGTCTCCGCTTGCGGCTCGTTGCAGGAACACCTCCCGCCCGGAAGCTTCGTGCTGGTCGACCAGTTCATCGACCGCACTTTCGCGCGCGAAAAAAGCTTCTTCGGCCCCGGCTTCGTCGCCCACGTCTCCATGGCACACCCCGTCTGCGCCAAACTGACAAACGCGCTCGATGCCGCCGCAAAAGAAACCGGCGTCAAATACGAAAAGGGCGGCACGTATCTGGCTATGGAAGGCCCGCAGTTCTCCACGCTCGCCGAATCCAATCTCTATCGCTCATGGGGCTGCTCCGTGATCGGCATGACGGCAATGCCCGAAGCCAAGCTCGCCCGCGAAGCCGAACTACCCTACGCGCTCGTCGCCATGGTGACCGATTACGATTGCTGGCATCCCGGCCACGACCACGTCACGGTGGATCAGGTTATCAAGGTCCTCACCGCCAACGCCGAAAACGCGCGTCAATTGGTGATGGCGGTCGCCCCCAAACTAGGCCCCAACCGCGAACCATCCCCCGCCATCGACAGCGTTCTGGACACCGCCTTCATCACCGCCCCCGAAAAACGCGATCCCAAACTGTTCGCGAAATTGGATGCGGTGGCAGGCAGAGTTCTCAAAAAATGAACACCCCAATTCCGTCATGGCCGGGCTTGACCCGGCCACCCATCCGGCGCGCGTCCGCGCGCCGAAACAACATCACCCCAGATCGTCCCAATTCGGATTCATCTTCTCGATCAACGCGATTTTCCAATCGCGCTTCCATTTCTTCAGCGACGATTCACGCTGAATAGCCGAGGTGATCCAGTCATGCTCCTCGTAGTAAACCAATCGCGTGACGCCGTACTTCTTGGTAAAAGAAGAAGCTGTTCCAAGCCGATGCTGAATCAATCGGCTCGCCAGATCGCTGGTAACGCCCACATAGAGCGTTCCATACTTCTTGCTTGCGAGAATGTAGACGTAGCCCTTCCGCATGGGGCCGGATTATAATCGTTTTTTGCCGCGCAGACGCGCGGCTGATGGGTGGCCGGGTCAAGCCCGGCCATGACGAAATATAGAGGGTAATGACGACCATGAACTTCGCCGATGCCATCCGCCACATCCCGGACTATCCCAAGAAAGGGATTCTGTTCCACGACATCACCACCTTGCTCGGCAATCCGCGCGCGTTCCGCGCCGCCGTCGATCAACTGGTGCAGCCTTATGCCGGCGTGCGCATCGACAAGGTGGCGGGCATCGAAGCGCGCGGGTTCATCCTGGGCGGCGCCGTTGCGCATCAGCTTTCGACCGGCTTCGTGCCGGTCCGCAAGAAAGGCAAACTTCCGCACACCGTCATCGGTGAAGACTACGATCTCGAATACGGCAAGGACCGCGTGGAGATTCACGCCGATGCCGTGAACCCCGGCGACAACGTGCTGCTGATCGACGACCTCATCGCCACCGGCGGCACCGCGTTTGCCGCCGTCAAGCTGCTCGAACGGGCAGGGGCGAAAGTGATCGGCTGCTCCTTCGTGATCGACCTGCCGGACCTCGGCGGTGCCGACAAAATCCGCGCCCTGGGCAAAGAGGTGCAGACCCTCGTGGCGTTCGGCGGCCATTAAAAATATGGGTCTTCGGTCCTTGAAGTATTGACTTCAAGGACTAAATACCCTGATATGAAAACCTTATCGCCATTGCAAAACGAGCGGGCAGGGGATACCCCACCCCCTCCCCCTATTTCAAAAACCGCGAAAACAACCTCCAGGTGTTTTCGCCGTGAATTCAAAGGCTTGTGAAAAATGAAGATCAACGGCAAGCCTTACAGAACCATCTGGCCGGTCGGCGAAGCGGTCGAAGTCATCGACCAAACCAAGCTCCCGCACGCCTTCGCCACCCTGCGCCTGGAAACCCTTGAAGCCGCCGCCCACGCCATCAAGGCGATGATCGTACGCGGCGCTCCCCTGATCGGCGCCACAGCCGCGTATGGCCTCGCCATCGCCATGCGCAAAGACGCAAGTGACGAAGCCCTCGACCGTGCCCACGACACGCTGCTCGAAACGCGCCCCACCGCCATCAACCTGCGCTGGGCGCTCACCCGCATGCGCGAACGCCTACGCAACCAGCCGCGCGATCAACGCGCCGCCATCGCATGGGCGGAAGCCGCCGCGATCTGCGATGAAGATGTCGAAGTCTGCCGTTCCATCGGCGAACACGGCCTGAAAATCTTCCGCGAAGCCGCCGCAAAGAAGAATGGCAAGCTCAACGTGCTCACCCATTGCAACGCCGGCTGGCTCGCCTGCGTCGATTGGGGCACCGCACTCGCGCCCATCTACATGGCGCATGATGCCGGCATCGATCTCCACGTCTGGGTCGATGAAACACGCCCGCGCAATCAGGGTGCGTCGCTCACCGCCTATGAATTGGGAAGCCACGGCGTGCCGCACACCATCATCGCCGACAACGCAGGCGGCCATTACATGCAGGCTGGCCAGGTCGATCTCTGCATCGTCGGCACCGATCGCGTCACCGCCAACGGCGACGTCGCCAATAAGATCGGCACTTACTTGAAAGCGCTCGCCGCCAAAGACAACAACGTCCCATTCTACGTCGCACTCCCGTCGTCGACCATCGACTGGACACTGAACAGCGGCCGCGACATCCCCATCGAAGAACGCAGTTCCGACGAATTGCTGAAAATGACAGGCCGCCTGCCGAATGGCGGCTTGGCAACAGTAGAAATCGCCGCCCCCGGCAGCCCCGGCGCAAACCCCGGCTTCGACGTAACCCCCGCCCGCCTCGTCACCGGCTTCATCACCGAACGCGGCACTTGCGCGGCGACCAACGCTGGATTGTTGGGCCTGTTCCCAGATAGCAGTGGTTCACCAAAGGCCGATAAGGATTCCTAGCAATGCGCTTGCGGCCAATGACATGCTTAGGGTTTCTTGCTTTATCTTCATGCGGCGGGTTTGTGCACGAAGAAACTTTGGTATCGCACTATCATCTCGTGGCGGTCGATGATGACAGTGATATGGCTTTATGTTGGTCTCTAGAGAGTGGTGATTGCATAGGGGATGGGCTTGGTGGCCCAACAGTCTTCGCTGCGGGGTATGACTCCAGGTACGTTGTGGCTGCAGTACATCCCGATGGTCCGAAGACCGCACGTACGGAATTCGTGATTGTCACCCGTAATGCAAAAGGAGAACAGACCCCTTTCGGCTTTCCTAGAGAGATCAATGTGGTGTCCGATGCACAAGAGTATGAGGGTATGAAACGCCGTCTTGGCCTTCCCGACTTTACGCGAAAATTCGACGATCTAAGCTAACGTCAACACTCAATGGTTGAATCGAAATGAAATCCCGCTGGTCCGATTCCGACGCGCAAGCCGCCATCAAGCACTACGCCGAAAAAGGCGTGGGTGAAGATCTTGCGCTGCGCACCTACACCACGCGCCTTCTGGGCGGCGATCCGAAACTCGTGCTTCACGGCGGCGGCAACACCTCGGTCAAGACGAAGATGAAAGATCTTCTGGGCGACGACGTGGATGTGATCTGCGTCAAAGGCTCGGGCTGGGACATGGGCAACATCGAACCGCCCGGTCTTCCCGCCGTGCGTCTGGCGCCGCTGCGCCGCCTGCGCGCGCTCGCCAAACTGTCCGACGAAGACATGGTGAACTACCAGCGCGTGAACCTGCTCGATTCCGCAGCGCCCAATCCGTCGGTCGAAACGCTGCTGCATGCCTTCCTGCCGCACAAATTCATCGACCACACCCATTCCACCGCCGTGCTCGCCATCACCGATCAACCCGATGGCGAAGCGATTGCCCGCGATATCTTCGGCAAACGCGTGGCTTATGTGCCCTACACGATCCCCGGTTTCGCGCTGGCGAAATCCGTGGCCGACATCTTCGACAAGAACCCCGATGTCGAAGGCCTCATTCTCTTGCGCCACGGCATCTTCACCTTCGCCGACGACGCGAAGACGGCCTATGAGCGCATGATCGAATTCGTGACGATGGCCGAGCAACGCCTCGCCCAAAACAAGAAGTTGCTGAAGCAAGCCGCGATTCCGAAAAGCCTCGCGCCCGTCGCCGAGATCGCGCCGATTCTGCGCGGCCGCCTCGCCATCGCGCGCGATGCGATGGCCGGAACGGTGAAGCGCCAGATCCTCGATTTTCGCACCAGCCCGGCAATCCTCACTTACGTGAACGGCACCGAACTGTGGCGCTACAGCCAGCAGGGCGTCGTCACCCCCGATCACAACATCCGCACCAAGAACCTGCCGCTCATCGTGCCCGCGCCCGAAGCCGGCAAGCTCGAACAATGGACAAAGGATGTCGAAACGGCGGTCGAAAAATACATTGCCGATTATCACGCCTATTTCGCCCGCAACAACGCGCGCGCCGAACCGAAGAAGAAAGAACTCGATCCGCTGCCGCGCGTGGTGCTGGTGCCCGGTGTCGGCCTCTTCGGCGTCGGCGGCTCGGCGAAAGATGCCGCAATCGCCGCCGATATCGCGGAGAACACCGTCGAAGTCATCACCGATGCCGAAGGTGTCACCTCCTATCAGCCGATCAGCGAAGCCGACATGTTCGATGTCGAATACTGGTCGCTGGAACAGGCCAAGCTCGGCAAGGGCACGGAAAAAGTTCTCGCCCGCCAGGTCTGCGTCGTCACCGGCGGCGGCTCCGGCATCGGTGCCGCCACAGCAAAAGCGATGGCCGCCGAAGGCGCGGAAGTCGCCGTTTTCGACCTCGATCTCGAAGCCGCCACCAAGATCGCCAAATCCATCGGCAAAACCGCATTGCCGCTTCAATGCGACGTCACCAACGCCGAAGCTGTGCGCCGCGCCTTCGACAAGGTCGTCGAACGTTTCGGCGGCGTCGACATCGTCGTCTCCAACGCCGGCGCGGCCTGGCAAGGCAACATCGGCGCGGTCAGCGACGAAGTGATCCGCAAAAGCTTCGAACTGAATTTCTTCGCCCACCAGAGTGTTGCGCAAAACGCGGTCCGCGTGATGAAAGCCCAAGGCACCTACGGCTGCCTGCTGTTCAACACCTCCAAGCAAGCCGTAAATCCCGGCAAAGATTTCGGCCCCTACGGCCTGCCCAAAGCCGCAACCTTGTTCCTGGTGAAGCAATACGCACTCGACCACGGCAAAGACGGCATCCGCGCCAACGCGGTGAATGCCGACCGCATTCGCACCGGATTGCTGACGGATGAAATGGTAGCAGCGCGCTCAAAAGCCCGCGGCATCTCGGAAGCAACTTACATGAGCGGCAACCTGCTCGGCCGCGAAGTCTACGCATCCGAAGTCGCCGAAGCCTTCGTCTATCTCGCCCACGCCGAAAAAACGACCGCGGGCGTGATCACCGTCGACGGCGGAAATATCGAAGCAAGTATGCGTTAGCCGCCGTTGGCGCGGAACAGTTCCAACGTACGCTGCCGTCCCAGTTTCGCGGCAGCCTCGTTGTAGTCCGAACGCCGGTCCGAATTGAATCCGTGTCCGGCGTCATAAACATAAACCGGCACGTCCGGATGCAGCTCTTTGACTTTGTTAACAACGTCCATCGGAATGCCGTGATCATGCTCGCCGAAATGCAGGATCGTCGGGCACTTCGGCTCCCAATCCGCCATCTGTCCGATATTGCCGCCGTAATAGCCTGACGCCGCCGCCAGCCCATCGCATTTACAAGCCGCCGCCCACGTCACCGAACCACCATAGCAATAGCCCGTGATAAACACCGGCCCTTTGCCCTTCAGCCCGTCGATGCACACCTGCGTGTCATCGATCGACAACTGGAACGGATGTTCGCCGCGCGCGATCTTGATGCACTTCTGAACGCCTTCGGGCGTATATTCTTCCTGCAGACCCGGCGCCTCACGGTCATAAAGCGCAGGCGCCCAGACTTCGTAACCTTCATCCGCATAACCGTCGCTGAGTTCTTTGATGTGTTCGGTAACACCAAAGATCTCCTGAATGAGAACAAGCCCGCCGCGCCGCGCGCCCTTGGGCTGTACCTGATAGACGCCGATCTCCGCGCCATCCGCCATCTTCATCTGAACCATCTTGCCGCGAACGCTCATGCCGTTTCTCCCTTTGGTCGTTTCGGTACAAAGCCTTTGCCGATGAAACTGAAGCACAACTCGCCGTTCTCGTCGCGCCCTTCGTTGCGGCTTTTGATAAGCCCAAGTTCCGGCCGCGATTTCAGGTCCAACTTCTCGATCACTTCGGTCGAATAGCTGAGCGTCATCCCCGCCCGCACCGGCTTCAGCCAGCGCATATCCTCAAACCCCGGCGACACACCGCCCCGGCTCAACGCGCTCGCACCTTTGTCCCGCGCATCCACCATCAACCGCATCCACACCGCAGCCGTGTGCCAGCCGGACGCAATGATCCCGCCGAACATCGAACGCTTCGCGCCCTCGGGATCGATGTGAAACACCTGCGGATCGTATTTTTTCGCGAATGCAATGATCTCGTCTTGCGTAAAGATGTGCGCGCCAAGTTCGCGCCGCGACCCGATCTCGATATCCTCGAACCAGCCGCCGCTCATGCGCGCCTCCCGATGATCGGCGTCATCGAGACCATCGCCACTTGCTCATGCTCGTTATAGATGCGGCATTCAAAGGTGACGAAGCCGAACGGTTTGCTCTGTGAAGGCTTCGCTTCGACCACTTCTGCTTCCATGCGCAGCAGGGTGTCCGGCCGCACCGGTTTTATCCAGCGCCCTTCGCGCGCACCCGCGCCGCCTTTGTTGTCTGCCTTCAGCACCACGCCTTCGGCAAACAGGCGCATCGCAATCGCGCACACGTGCCATCCGGAAGCGGCCAGTCCGCCGAGAATGGATTTCTTGCCCGCTTCTTCATCCAGATGATGCGGCTGCGGATCGAATTGCCGCGCGAATTCCAAAATCTCGTCTTTGCCGACGCGATAGGTTCCGCAATCGACGATGCGGCCGACCGGATAATCTTCGAAGTGCTGCAATTCCATCCTTAAGAGTTAAACCGGAAATGCATCACGTCGCCATCCGCCACGACGTATTCTTTGCCTTCCAGTCGGAATTTTCCCGCATCGCGCGCGCCCGCTTCGCCATTGCCCGCAATGTAATCGTCGTAAGCGATGGTCTCGGCCCGGATGAACCCGTGTTCGAAATCGGTGTGGATCACGCCCGCCGCCTGCGGCGCCCGCGAACCCTTCGTCACGGTCCAGGCCCGCGCTTCCTTCGGGCCCACCGTAAAGAAGGTGATGAGCCCAAGCAGATCGTAACCCGTGCGGATCATGCGATTGAGGCCCGGTTCTTCAAGGCCAATGCTTTGCAGAAATTCCTCGCGCTCGGCTGCCGCCAGTTGTGCCACTTCTTCCTCGATGCGCGCCGAAATCACCACGCTTCGTGCGCCTTCGCGCCTGGCTTTCTCTTCGACTTGCTTGGAGAATCGATTGCCGTCCGCAGCCGATCCTTCATCCACATTGCAGACATAGAGAACCGGCTTCTGCGTCATCAGTCCGAGTTGGCGATAAGGCTCGCGTTCTTCCAGTGTCAGTTCGGCCTGGCGTGCCGGTTTGCCTTCGCGCAGCAAAGCAATCGCCTTGCTCATCAGCGCGAACTGTTCTTTGGATTCCTTCTCGCCGCCCTTGGCTTTCTTCTCGATGGGAATGATACGCCGTTCCAGCGACTCCAGATCGGCGAGCATCAATTCGGTTTCCACCGTCTCGGCATCGCCGACCGGATCGATGCGTCCCTCGACATGGGTGATGTCATCATCCTCGAAACAGCGCAGCACATGCGCAATCGCATCGACTTCGCGGATATTGGCGAGAAACTGGTTGCCCAAGCCTTCGCCCTTCGATGCGCCGCGCACCAGGCCCGCGATGTCCACAAACGTGATGCGCGTCGGAATGATCTCGGCCGATTTGGCGATGGCCGCGAGTTTCTCGATGCGCGGATCGGGCACCGCCACATCGCCGACATTCGGTTCGATGGTGCAGAATGGATAATTGGCGGCCTGCGCGGCGGCGGTTTGCGTCAGCGCATTGAAAAGGGTCGATTTGCCGACATTGGGCAAGCCGACGATGCCGCATTTGAATCCCATTATTCGTCTTTCTTTTCTGGTTTGGGCTTTGGGGGGCTGGTCAGAAGCACCACCTTGTTCATGAAGCCCACATCGTCATCTTTCACAAGCAGGGGTGCAGCTTCCGCAATCGCGCTCAACATCGGCACCAGCCATTGTTCGTCGGCTTTGGAGAAATTGCCGAGTACATGGCCGATGGCGCGGGCCTTCTCCGCATGTTTGCCGACGCCAATCCGCACACGGCGGTAATCGGCGCCCAACGTCGCGGTGATGGAACGCAGGCCGTTGTGTCCCGCATCGCCGCCGCCGGTTTTCGCTTTCAGCTTGCCTGCCGCCAGATCGATTTCGTCGTGTATCACGACGACGGCGGTGGCGGGGATTTTGAAGAAGCGGGCGGCGGGGCCGATGGCGTTGCCGCTCTCGTTCATATAGGTGCCGGGCTTCAGCAGATAGACTTTGCGGCCCGCAACCGTGCCTTCGCTGATGGCGCCTTGGAAGCGCGCTTTCCAGGGGCCGAATTTGTAGCTTTCGTGAATCGTGTCGACCGCCATGAAACCGGCATTGTGGCGGTTGCGCGCATACTCCGCGCCGGGATTGCCCAGTCCGGCGATGAGAAGCGGCGTGTCGGGCATCTCGCGCGCCCGCGCGTGGGCGCGGCCTTCTTACTTCTTCGCGGGAGCAGCAGGTGCCTTCGCGGCGCCGGCGGCAGGTGCGGCACCTGCAGCGGGTGCAGCACCTTCGGCAGGAGCAGCACCTTCTTCGGCAACCGGAGCGGAAGCGGCAGCTGCGGCGGCAGCCGCGGCAGCGCGTTGTTCTTCGATCACGCTGGTCGGCGCCACGATCGAGGCCACGGTGAAGTTGCGCTCACGGATGGTCGGCACCACGCCTTCGGGAACGGCGAAGTCGGAGATGTGCAGCGAATCGTGAATGTCGAGCTTCGACAGATCGCCTTCGATGAAATCGGGAATGCTCTCGGCCGGGCACAGCATCTCGACATCGTGGCGCACGATGTTGAGCACGCCGCCGCGCTTCAGGCCGGGCGAAGATTCCTGTCCCTTGAAGCGCACCGGAATGGCAAGGCGAACCTTCGCGCCCTTGGGCAGACGCATGAAATCGACATGCACCACGCGGTCGGTCACCGGATCGAGCTGCAGCTGGCGCGGGATCACGCGCGTCTTGGCGCCCGAAATGTCCAGTTCGAACAGGGTGGTCAGGAAGTGGCCGGTCTCGACATGGCGCTCCAAAGTGCGCGTGTCGACCGCCACGGATTGCGGATCGGTGTTGCCGCCATAGACGACGCCGGGGATGAAACCCTTCTGGCGGGCACGGAAGGCAGGGCCCTTGCCGGTTTCGTTGCGCGCTTCGGCGCTCAATTGCTGTACTTCACGCATGGTCGACGTCCTTGATCCGGCTGTTTTTCTGGCGCGGGAAAGCGCGGCTTTTAGCGGAAGGATGCGGCGGGTGCAATCAGGCCCTGAGAAACGCACTGACGCGGGTGGGCCGACTATTTAATATAGAAATTTCAGCGACTTAGTCGTTTTCCGGTTTTGCACACCCCCCTCCCCCTGGCCGGGGCAGCGCGGCGCGAGCACCTGTCCCACCCATATGGAGGGTTCGGCGGCCTCTGCCAAGGGTCTTTTACCGGCCTCGAGTCCGGGGTTTGGCCTTGGCCGGGCGGCGGGTTTTGGCGGCCGGCATCGCGGCGGCATGGGCTTCCCGGATCAGGGCTTCCAGCTCGGGCTTGGCGATCTTGTCCAACTGCACGACCATGTAGCTGCGCTTGCCCCACATCTTCTTCACGAACACGTCGGGCGCCGCGTCGAACAGAAATTCCTTCCGCTCCTCCGGCACCATCAGGTTTAGTCCGTCAGGGCGGAGCACCGCGAAGATGCGTTTCTCGGTGCGAAAGGATGGGCGACCGAAATGATCCGCTTCGATGACGCCGGGAAGCGACATCGCGAATTTTCGGATGGCGATGGTCGTAATCATTGTTCCGCTTCCAAACCTCCCTCCGTCATCGCCCGGTTTATCCGGGCGACCCATTTTTCTATTTCTGCCGGTGACGGGACTTTGGGATGCCAACCTTCCGCAAGGTTGTGCCAATCCGGGTTATCGGTTCGGATCAGATTGATCTTCCAACTGCGCGGCCACTTTTTGAGCCGCTTCTCGCGATGGATCGCTTCGTGCGCGGTCGCGTGTTCCTCGTAATAGACGAGTGATTTGACGCCGTGTTTCTTGGTGAAACCTTCAACCAATCCTTCGCGATGTTGATAGGTGCGGTATTGCAGGTCGCTGGTTACGCCGACGTAGAGCGTGCCCCACGGCTTGCTGGCCATGATGTAGACGAAGAATTGTTTTTCCAATTGGTCCTCCGCGGGTGGGAGACGCAACAGAAAGGAAAATGGGTCGCCCGGATAAACCGGGCGATGACGGAGTGTTAGTTTAGTAATGGAGTTTCAGATTGGCAAAGCAAAAGAAGAAGCGATCAATCAAACAAGCTCGACACGCTCTCTTCATTATTGATGCGGCGCATCGCTTCTCCCAGCAGGGGTGCGATGGAGATGCGGCGGATGTTGGGACACTTCAACACGGCGTCGGTGGCGGCGATCGAATCTGTGATCACCATCGATTTCAGTTTTGACGACTGGATGCGGGCAACCGCGCCGCCCGATAGCACGCCGTGGGTCGCGTAGGCGCAGACTTCTTTGGCGCCGGCTTTCAGCAAAGCTTCGGCGGCGTTGCAGATGGTGCCGCCGGAATCGACGATGTCGTCGATCAGGATGCAGGAGCGGCCGTCCACATCGCCGATGATGTTCATCACTTCGGATTCGCCGGCGCGTTCGCGGCGCTTGTCCACGATGGCCAGATCCGCGCCCAGGCGTTTGGCAAGCGCGCGGGCGCGCACCACGCCGCCGACATCGGGCGAAATCACCATCAGATGATCGCCGGTGCCGAGATAATCCTCGATATCCTTCACGATCACGGGCATCGCGTAGAGATTGTCGGTCGGGATGTCGAAGAAGCCCTGGATCTGGCCAGCGTGCAGATCGACCGTCAGCACGCGGTGGGCGCCTGCTTCGGTGATGAGGTTGGCAACGAGCTTGGCCGAGATCGGTGTGCGGGGCCCCACTTTGCGGTCCTGTCGCGCATAGCCGAAATAGGGGATCACCGCGGTGATGCGACGGGCCGATGCGCGCCGCAGCGCATCGATCACGATCAGCAATTCCATCAGGTGATCGTTGGCGGGAAAGCTTGTCGACTGGATGACGAACATGTCTTCGCCGCGCACATTTTCCTGCACTTCGACGAACACTTCCATGTCGGCGAAGCGGCGCACGACCGCTTTGGTCATCGGCAGTTTGAGATATTGGGCAATCGCTTCGGCCAGTGCGCGATTGGAATTGCCAGCAAGAAGCCGCATGCCTCGCGATCCATTGTTCTCGCTCATGCGCGCCCGGCCCCTTCGCAATGACGGTTTGATGACGGGGTTCTAGCCCAGGCCGCGGGGCGCGGTAAACGGAATTGTTGCGCTCGCGTCAGCATGTCCTCAAGTGGGCGATTTTGGGGTGCGTCATTTGAGAACAATGGCCGAAACCTGCCGCCCATAGTCTTTTTCGCCGCGATGGGTGGTGCGGCGGAAGCTGAAGAAATCCTCATCGCGAGCATAAGTGCAGGCATCCAACGATTCGATGTTCGCGACGCCCGCGTTCTGCAACCTGTTCGCAACAAAACCCGCCAGATCGAACCGCCAGTGGTCGGGTTTGTCGGATGGAACGAAGAATCGCGTGCTGGCTTTATCGGCATCGGCAAAGCGGGCGATGAATTCCGGCCCCACTTCATAATTGGGCTGGCTGATGCATGGGCCGATGCTGGCCGCGATGCGCGCGCGGTCGGCGCCGAGCGATTCCATCTTTTCCAGCACCGAGTCGATCACGCCGGAAAACGCGCCCTTCCATCCGGCATGCGCTGCGCCGATCACGCGCGCTTGAGAATCGGCAAACAGCACCGGCGCGCAATCGGCGGTGAGGATGCCGAGCGCCAGGCCCGGCACATTGGTGGCCATTGCATCGGCTTGCGGCCCCTGTTCCCACGCTTCACTGACGATGACAGCGTTGGGGCTGTGGATTTGATAGAGCGTGACGAGGTTGTTGCCGCCCAGCGCGTTCAGCACGCGATGGCGATTCTCCATCACATGCTCGCGCACATCGCCCGAGCCCGGCCCGCAATTGAGGGATTCGTAGATGCCTTCCGACACGCCGCCTTTGCGGCCGAAGAAACCGTGCGCAATGCCGGAGATTTGGGAAAGAGAAGGAGCGGAAAGTTTCAGCACATCAAAATCCCGGCGGTGGCGGCGCGATGGCGGGAAGGATCGCCATCGCCTTGAACAGGTTTCCCATCTGATCGGGCGCCGTCAATCGCTGCAAAGCCGATTCGATGGACGCCGCTTGCATGGGATTTTTCTTCGCCAGCACGTCCGCGCGATGACCGATGCCCAGTGCGTTCAAGAACGCGCCTTGCGTCACGGGGCCGTGGGCCTTTGCGCCGCCGCGCGTTGCGGCTTCGGCCAAGCTTGCGAAGTCGACGTGGGCTGAAAGGTCCGCACTTCCCGGTGAGTCCAGAAGCGGTGCACTCTTGTGTCTGGCGATGGCCTGCAGGGTTTCGCCGAAGCCGATTCCACCGTGGCCGTAATCCACGATCAGCGCCGCACCATTATATTGCGCAATGTGGGCGGCGATCTCTTCGGCGAGCGCGGTGGAGGCGGGCGAGGTTTCGAACACCGCGCCATCCGTCGCATCGCCGCGCGATTCGGGCACGGCCAATCCCGGCACCGCAACCGGGGCGAGCGCGAAGGAAAGGTCGTCGCCGTCCACGGTGACCATGCGTTCGTGCCAGCCGGTTTCCCTCTGCACATATTGATGGATGGGCAGGGCATCGAAGAATTCGTTGGCGATGAGGAACAGCGGGATATCGCCGAACATATCCGACACTTTTGCCGACCAGTGGATGGCGGTGGGCGGATCGTGCAGCGTCTCGGCTTGAACGGCCTGAAGCGCGGGGCTTGCTTCGATCAGCATCACGTCGAGGGCTGCAACAAACTGCGCGTCGAGCCGCGCGGCGCGCAACACATCTTTCATCAGCGTGCCGCGGCCCGGCCCCAGTTCGGCAAGACGGATGCGTTTGGGCCGGTCCTGCTGCCGCCAGACTTCGAGCAGCCACAAGCCGATCAATTCCCCGAACATCTGGGAGACTTCGGGTGCGGTGATGAAATCGCCTTGCCGGCCGATGGCGTTGCGCGAGGCATAGACGCCGTGTTCGGCATCGTGCAGCGCCAGCATCATGAATTGCGAGACGGGGATCGGACCCTGCGCCTCGATCAGCCGGACGATCTTTTGCCCGAGCGGGCTCACACGGCTTTCCGTTGCTGCGCGCCGTGCCAGAAGAAATAGGCAGCCGCCGCCCACATCGGAATGCTGAGCGACATGCCGACGCTGAACCAACCGAAATAGACCGTGTCGGAATCGCGATAGACCTCGGCCACCGCGCGCGCGATGCCATAGCCGGTGAAGAAGATGCCCGTCAGAAGCCCGGGCCGTTCGTGCATGCGGAAGACGCGGGCGCAAACCTGCATGATCAGAAGAAGCAACAGCCCTTCCATCGCCGCTTCATAAAGCTGGCTCGGATGGCGGGGCAGGCCGCCCGCCGGGCACTCGCCATTGGTCTTCAGGATGTTGTCGGTGCAGAAGACCATCGCCCACGGAACGTCGGTCACTTTTCCCCACAACTCGCCGTTGATGAAGTTGGCGATGCGCCCGAAGAAGAGGCCGATGGGCGCGATGGTGGCGACGAAATCGGACAGCGCGATGGTGTCGAGCTTGTTCTTGCGGGCGTAGAGGATCAGCGCGATGGCCACGCCCAAGAGGCCGCCATGGAACGACATGCCGCCGCGCCATGCCGCCACGATCTCGATCGGATCGGTGAGATAGGCCATCGGCAGGCCGTGGCAGGCGGGCGAGGTGCCCCAGATGCCGCAAAAGAAGGTGCCGTAGATCAGCACGAAGCCCAGCCGCCCGCCGACGATCACGCCGATGGTGGCCCAGACGAAGAAATCGCCGATCTGGTCGGCCGTGGCTGGCGGTTTGCCGTTGAAGGGGGGATTCTTCCACATCCCCGCCTCGCGCGTGGTCCGCGCCAGATACCACCAGGCCGCCACCAGCCCCGCGATATAGGAAAGGGCGTACCAGCGGATCGAGAACGGCCCATAAATATGGAAGAGGACCGGGTTGAAATCGGGATAGGGGATCAGGGCCAGCGCCATAACGGGCAAATCGCGCTGCTTCGCGGCCCAATGTCAAGTTTCGCCGCGGCAAGGTTTCGCGCTTCGGCGCGTTGTCTTAATCTTGTCCACATCCGATATGTCGCTCTTTCCGGAGGTTCGCATGCAGACCGAAAACCCGTTCCTCGATTCCATGGCGAAGCTTTTCACCGATGCGGCCGGTGCCGCCCAAAGCGTTCGCACCGAAGCAGAGACGTTCATGCGCCAGCGTCTCGAAAAGCTCGTCACGGAGATGGATTTCGTGCCGCGCGAGGAGTTCGAGGCTGTCAAAGCGATGGCTGCGAAGGCGCGAAGCGAAAACGAAGCACTTGCTGCACGCATCGCGGCACTCGAAGAACGGCTTAAGTGATTCATTTGACTCAGAGAATCTGTGGAGGGCGCGAACACTCTTAAAAAGGAGTTGGCGAGACTCTTGTGCGCCCACAAAATCTTGTGTCAGGTTGACCCTTAACTGCTTCGTTTTGCTGTCGAGGAGCGTGGGGATGCCGGTAGTCCACCAAGAAGAAATGAGTTCCGCGCCTCACCCGATCGATTTGCTCGAGCGGACGGTGGAAGATAACGGTTGGCCCTTCGAACGCGCCGGCCGTGACGAATTGAATCTCTCCGTCGCCGGCAAGTGGTGCGATCACCATTTCAGCTTCACCTGGCGCGACGACCTTCAGTCGCTGCATCTGTCCAGTGCCTTCGAGATGCGGGTGGCGCATGACCGCCGCAAGGACGTGGCCGAGCTCTTGATGCTGCTCAACGCGCGGCTGTGGATCGGTCACTTCGACCTGTGGCCGGAAGACGGCCAGCTTCTGTTCCGCCACGCGATGATCTTTCCGGAATCGAAGGTGAGCGCTTCGCAGTGCGAGGCTTTGCTCAACCTCGCGGTGGAAGCTTGCGAACATTATTATCCCGCCTTCCAGTTCGTGATCTGGGGCGGCAAATCGGCGGAAGATGCCATCGCCGCGGCGATTCTCGAGTGCCAAGGCCAGGCGTAAAGAGCGGCGGCGCGATCCTTCTGATCGGCGCGGGCCGCATGGGCGGCGCGCTTCTCAAGGGTTGGATCGCGCAAGGTGCAGGCCCGCTCGTCGCCGTCGAACCCAAACCATCCAAAGAATTAAGCGCGCTCGCGAAGAAACATGGCGTGCGGTTGCTTGGCGATGTGCGGGATCTGCCGAAAGGCAAGATCGCCGCCTGCATCGTCGCCATCAAACCGCAGGTGCTGAAAGACGCGGCCCCCACTTTGCGAAGCATCGCCGAAAGCGGCGCCACGATGATCTCCATCGCCGCGGGCACCACCACCAAATCGCTCGCCAAAGCCTGGGGCCCGAAAGCGCACATCGTGCGTTCGATGCCCAACACACCCGGCGCCATCGGCCGCGGCATCACCGCGATCTTCGCCACGCCCAAGGCGAGCGCAAAAGACCGCAAGCTGGCGGACAAATTGCTCTCCGCATTGGGCGAAACGGTTTGGGTGAAGAAGGAAGAACTGATCGACGCGGCCACCGCCGTGTCGGGTTCGGGACCGGCGTATGTCTTTCTTCTCGTCGAAGCGATGACCGATGCTGGTGTCGCGGAAGGATTGCCGCGCGACGTGGCGGCGAAACTGGCGCGCCAGACGGTGAGCGGGGCAGGGGCGTTGCTCGATGCAGAGAAAACGCCGCCCGACGAACTTCGCCGCAACGTGACGAGCCCCGGTGGAACCACCGAAGCGGCGTTGAATGTGCTGATGGCGGCGGATGGTTTGCCGAAACTGATGCAGCGAGCGGTAAGCGCTGCCCGCCAACGCGCGCGCGAGTTGGGAAAAAACTAAACCGGCAGCCGCAACGTCGCGCGCAAGCCGCCCATCGTTGAATCGTCCAATATCAAATCGCCGCCATGCGCACGCGCGATGTCGCGGGCGATGGCCAAACCCAAACCCACGCCGCCGATCTGCAGGTTGCGGCCTTCGTCGAGGCGGTGGAACGGGCGGAAGGCTTCTTCGCGGCGCGCTTCGGGGATGCCGGGGCCGTCGTCGTCGACATTGATCTCGACCGATTTGGGGCCGCGCTCCAAGGTGATCCTGGCGTGCTGGCCATATTTGAGCGCGTTGTCGATCAGGTTGGTGACGCAGCGTTTCAGCGCGTTGCGCTTGACCGTCAGCACCACGCGCTCGCCATCGTCGAGCGCCACGCTGTCGCTTTCCGCGCCTTCCGCGCGCCGCGCCGCTTCCGCCGCATCGCGTAGCAGCAGCCGCAGGTCGGTGGCGACCGCCGCTTCGCCGCCTTCGCCGCGCGCGAATTGCAGATATTCGTCGAGCATGCGTTCCATGTCGACGATGTCTTCGCGCAGCGCCTCCACATCGGCGCTGTCGTCCATCAGCGCCAGTTGCAGCTTGATGCGGGTCAGCGGCGTTTTCAGATCATGGCTGATACCTGCCAGCATGTCGGTGCGCTGGTGCACATGGCGTTCGATGCGTTCGCGCATGGTGATGAAGGCTTGCGCGGCACGGCGCACTTCGGCGGCACCATAAGGTTTGAAATCCGGCACCGCGCGGCCCTTGCCGAAACTTTCGGCGGCGCGCGCCAGCCGTTCGATGGGGCGCACCTGGTTGCGCAGGAACACAATGGCGATGCCCACCAGCACCAGCGACGATCCAAACATCCAGAGGATGAAGATATCCGGGCTTAAAACGGTGACGCGGTCGCGCGGCACAAGCAAGCTCAACACACCGTCATGCACTTCGACGTCGATCTTGATGAGATCGTCGCCGACACGGCTCACGTCGTAATGCCGCTTTTCGCCGATCTGTTCGGCGATCACGAGTTCGAGCGCGTCCTCGATGGTGCTTTGCGAGGCGCGCGGCGGCGGCGGAAGAACTTGTGCTTTGTAGAAGGTAATCTTGTAGCGTAGCATGCGCTGGGCCTTATCGCGCAGGATCGGGCGGTCCGCGGCGGGCGAGGTGTCTTCCAGATTGATCAGAAACGCCACGTCGGCGGCCACATCGGTCGCCATGCGTTCGGTGGTGATTTCGAGATGCCGCTCGAAAAAGAAGTAGGACATGAAGCCCTGCAACAGCACCACCGGCGCCACGATGATGATGAGCGAGCGCCAGAACAGCCCGCGCGGCAACAGCCGCTTCAGCGCGCGGAACGGGTGCACGCCCGGCAGGCGCGCTTTAAGACGTGCGGTCTGGGACAAGGACGTATCCGACATTGCGCACCGTTTGCAGATAAAGCGGCATCTTGGGATCTTCTTCGATCTTGCGCCGCAACCTCGTCACTTGCACGTCGATGGAACGTTCCAGCGACACGCCCAGCCGCACGCACAAATCGGTGCGCGAAAAGGCGCGGCCCGCATTGGCCGCGAACAACCGCAGCAATGCCGCTTCCGAAGACGTCAGATGAATGGGCTTGCCTTTCTTCTCCAGCAGCGCGCGTTCCGGATCGAACACGGCATCGCCCATCCGCACCTCGCGATGGGGCGAGCGCGCAATCGGCGTCGTGCGCCTGAGCAGCCCTTCCACCCGCAACAGCAATTCGCGCGGCTCGAACGGCTTGGCCAGATAATCGTCCGCGCCGCGTTCCAGCCCCGCGATGCGATGTTCGGGATCGCCCTGCGCGGTCAGCATCAAAATCGGCACGGCGGATCGGCTGCGCACATCCTGCGCGAAATCGAGGCCGGATTCGCCGGGCATCATCACATCCAGGATCAGAAGATCGAAGGCGATGCTTTTCATCAGCGCGCGCGCTTCGGCGGCATCGGCCGCCACGCTCACCCGCAATCCGTTCTGGGTCAGATAGCGCTGCAACAACGCGCGCAAGCGTTCGTCGTCGTCGACCACCAGAATGTGCGCGTCGGAATTCTGCGCGTTCATGGCGCCAGCTCCTTGCGCCGTTCGTCCGACATCAACCCGGTCAGCACGCGGCGAAAGCCCATCACCGCTTCGGGGCCTGCTTCGCGGAAGGCGCGCACCAGCGCGGGCCGCTGGGCCTCCCATTGCGCGTTCACCAACGCCTCGCCCTTATGCGTCAGACGCAATTGACGCATGCGCCGGTCGCGGGCGGATGGGCGGCGTTCGACATAGTCGGCTTGGAGCAAATCGTTCAGCACGCGGTTCAAACTCTGTTTGGTGATCTTCAAAAGTCCCAACAAATCCGCGACCGTGAGCCCGGGATGGCGCGCGATGAAGTGCAACGCCCGGGCATGGGCCCGGCCCAGCCCTGCGGCATCAAGTTGCGGCGATCCGTGCGCCCAGACGTTCTGCATCGCGAAGAAAAGCAAATCCAAGCCTTGCTTTAACTCCTCGTCGCGCAAGTATAATGGCGAAACGGCGGGCGGCGGTCCGCCCAGTTTTACGTCAGTCATGTTGACTTAATTTAGGCTCTGACGGGCTCCAAAACAAGGGTTCCAGGGCAGGTAGAGGATTTTGGTTATGGCAGCGCCTTCGGTTCTTCCCTTCGACGATCGTGACGGAACCATCTGGTTCGACGGCAGCTTCGTGCCGTGGCGCGAGGCGAAGACCCACGTACTGACGCATGGCCTACACTATGCCTCCTGCGTGTTCGAAGGCCAGCGCGTCTACAACGGCCGCGTCTATCACCTGGAAGATCACACCGCGCGCCTGTTCAACTCCGCGCGCATCATGGGCATGAAGATCACCTTCACCGAGGACGAGATCAACAATGCTTGCAAAGAGCTGATCAAGATCCAGGGCATCACCGAAGGCTATATGCGCCCCGTCGCCTATCGCGGCAGCGAAATGATGGCGGTGTCGGCGCAGCAGACGAAGATCCACGTCGCCATCGCGCTGTGGCAATGGCCGAGCTATTTCGATCCGAAAGAGAAATTGAAAGGCATCCGTCTGGATATCGCCGATTGGCGCAGGCCTGCACCGGATACCGCGCCGAGCCATGCCAAGGCCGCCGGTCTCTACATGATCTGCACCATGTCGAAACATGCCGCCGAAGCCAAAGGCTATGCCGACGCGATGATGCTGGATTATCGCGGACTGGTGGCGGAAGCGACGGGCGCGAACATGTTCTTCGTGAAGGACGGCAAGCTTCACACGCCGACACCGGATTGCTTCCTGAACGGCATCACCCGCCAATCAGTGATCGCGCTTGCCCGCGCCCGCCAGATTCCGGTGGTCGAACGCCACATCGAACCGGGCGAACTTTCGGGCTTCACCGAATGCTTCATCACCGGCAGCGCCGCCGAAGTGACGCCAGTTTCGGAAATCGGCCCGTATAGATTTACGCCCGGCACGATCACCGAAACGCTGATGAACGACTACAGCGACGATACGCGGAAAGAAGTGTCGGCGGTGAAGCTGGGTGGGTAATGACGATCAAGATCGTTGAGGCCGACTACAAAGCCACTTTGAAGATTTTGGCTGAGAATTTGCCTCATGATCTCGCAGACATTCGTCCAAATCTCTGTTCGGAAAATAAAAGGCAAAGAAAAAGCGGCCTCAACCGAGCCATAGCCCGCCTGCAAAGGGTTGGCGCGGAGCTTCATGCTCGAACGCATGAGCAAGTAGATGAAGACGAGTGGGAGGAGTGGTACAAGGCGCTTACCGCAGCTGTTCAGCTTCGAGCAGCCTCTTGGACTTTAGAAAATATAGTTGATGGAACGGACGAAAATTGGGCTCACGACAGAATAGTTGCTGCAAAGCAGATTTTGGGTATTGCTCATGATTGGAACGCTGTCATCAAGAAATAAACTCTAGCGCCATCGTTTTGCAGCTTCATTGTCTGATAAACGTCCCTCCACCCACACACTTTCGCCGCTGCGATCTTCGCGTTTCCAGAACGGCGCGCGGGTTTTGAGATAATCCATCAGGAACTCGCATGCCTCGAACGCTGCCCCGCGGTGCGATGAAGCAACCGCGACCAGCACGATGCGCTCACCCGGCGCCAGCATTCCCACGCGATGGATGATCGTCACGCCCAGAAGCGCCCAGCGTTTGCTCGCTTCGTCGACATGGCTTTTGATCTCGCGTTCGGTCATGCCGGGATAATGTTCGAGCGTCAGTGACGTCAGCTTGTCGTCTCCCCGCACCAGCCCGACAAAGCTTGCAACCGCGCCCACATGGCTGCTCTCGCTCGACAGCGCTTCGAGTTCGTCGTTGACGTCGAAGTCTTCGTTCTGGATGCGAATGTGCGTGTTCATCCCCCGGTCACCGGGGGGAAGAAGGCGACTTCATCGGTGTCGCCGATGGCGGCATCGACGCTTGCATGTTCCTGATTGATCGCCACGCGCAACCGTTCGGGATGGGCGAACACTTCGGCGTAACCGGCCCCGCGTTTTTCCAGATGTTCGATCAGGCCTTGTACCGTCGAAATGCCCGGCGGGAGGTCGATGGTTTCCTCACTCGCGCCCACCTTTTGCCTGACCCAGGCAAAGTAGACGAGCGTCAAACCGGTTCTCCATGCGTGGCGCGCGCGGGCCGCACATGGGCAAGCCCTGCGCGGAAATAGACATAGCCGGTGTAGACGGTCAGCGCCGCCGCCAGCCACAACGCACCATAAGCAAACGTGCTGTAGGCAGTGGCCGGCGTGCCGGGCACAAAGCCGTCGGCCAGCGGACGCAGGATCATCGCGCCGATAGCGATCATCTGGATCGCGGTCTTGGCTTTGGCGATGCGCGAGACGGGCACGCTCACATCGAGCCCCGCGAGGAATTCGCGCAAGCCCGAAACCAGAATTTCACGCGACAGGATGATCAGCGCCGGAAACAGCTTGTAGCCATCGAACGCGCCGTCGGCCACCAGCATCATCAACGCCACGCCGACCAGGATTTTGTCCGCGATCGGGTCCAGCATCTTGCCGAAATCGGACCCCGCCTTGAGCTTGCGCGCGGCAAAGCCATCCAGCGCATCGCTCACGCCCGCCAGACAGAAGATCACGAAGGCCGTGATCCGGGCCGAATCTCCCGCCGTCACCATGGCCAGCACGAACAGCGGCACCAGGACGATACGGAACATCGTCAGGATGTTGGGGATGTTGAACATGGGCCGAATTTAGCAAATGAGAGCGGCCCGTCACCCGCCCGGATGGAAGAAATCGAAAATCTTTTTGGCCAGGGTGGCGCTGACGCCATCCACGCTTTCCAGGTCGTTAAGACTGGCCCCGGAAACCGCCCGCGCCGAGCCGAAATGCTGGAGAAGGGCGCGTTTGCGGGCCGCCCCGATGCCGCCGATCTCGTCCAGCGGATTGGCGCCAATGGCTTTCGACCGTTTCTTGCGGTGGCTGCCGATGGCGAATCGGTGCGCCTCGTCCCGCAGGCGCTGGAGGTAATAGAGGACCGGGCTCTTGGGATCGAGGCGGAACGGCTCGCGGCCCTTCATGTAAAAGTGTTCACGCCCCGCGTCGCGATCCGGCCCCTTGGAGATGCCGACCAGCAGCACGTCCTCGATTCCCTGGTCTTCGAGAACGGCCTGCGCCACCGATAGCTGGCCCGGCCCGCCGTCGATCAGCGCGATGTCCGGCCATTTGGCGCGGGCATCGTCGTTGCCGCTTTCCTTGACGAGGCGGGCGAAGCGGCGCGTCAGCACCTCGCGCATCATGCCGTAATCGTCGCCCGGCGTGAGGTCGGTCGATTTGATGTTGAACTTGCGGTACTCGCCTTTCTCGAAACCATCCGGCCCCGCCACGATCATGCCGCCCAGCGCGTTGGTGCCCTGGATGTGGGAGTTGTCGTAGACCTCGATCCGGCGCGGCGGGTTTTCGAGACCGAAGACTTCGCACACCCCTTCCAGCAATTCGCGCTGCGCGGAGTTTTCGGCGAGCCTGCGCAGCAATTGCTCGCGCGCATTCTGCGACGCCATCTCGACGATATCGCGCTTCTCGCCGCGCTGCGGCACCGAGATTTCGATCTTGCGTTCGGCGCGCAGCGTGAAGGCTTCTTCCAGCAGATGGCAATTGGGCACTGCTTCCGATAGCAGGATCAGCACCGGTGTCGGACGTTCGTCATAGAACTGGCCCACGAAGCTTTCGAGCACTTCGGCGGTCGAAAGCTCGCGGTCGTGTTTGGGGAAATAAGGTTTGTTGCCCCAGTTCTGGCCCGCGCGGAAGAAGAACACCTGGATGCAGGTCTCGCCGCCCTGGCTGAACGCCGCGAACACATCGGCATCGACGAAGGTCGTGGGGTTGATACCCTGATGCGACTGGATCTGGTTCATCGCGCGGATGCGATCGCGAAACCGCGCCGCGCGTTCGTAATCGAGCGCCTCGGCCGCTTCGTTCATATCCTTCGCAAGTTCGGCCTGCACCGCGCGCGATTTTCCGTTGAGAAACAGCTCGGCCTCGCGCACCAGTTCCGCATAACCATCTTTGTCCACGCGGCCCGTGCAGGGCGCACTGCACCGTTTGATCTGGAACAGCAGGCAGGGCCGCGTGCGGGATTCGAACACCGAATCCGAACAAGAGCGCAGCAGGAACGCGCGCTGCAAGGTGTTGAGCGTGCGGTTCACTGCGCCTGCGCTGGCGAACGGGCCGAAATAAACACCCTTGGTCGATTTCGCGCCGCGATGTTTCAGAAGCTGCGGATATTCGTGGTCCTCGCGCAATAGGATGTTAGGAAACGATTTGTCGTCGCGATAAGAAACGTTGTAGCGCGGCTTCAGCCGCTTGATGAGGTTGGATTCGAGCAGCAGCGCTTCGGTTTCCGACGCCGTGGTGACGAAGATCATCTCCGTCGTCTCGGAGATCATCCGCGCGATGCGCTCCGTATGCCCGCCTGTCTTGGCGTAAGACGAAACGCGCTTCTTCAAACTCTTCGCCTTGCCGACGTAGAGCACGTTCCCCTTGTCGTCGAGCATGCGATAGACGCCCGCCTGATCCGGCAGGTTCTTGAGATAGGCCTGAATGCGCGCCGGGCCTTTCAGCGGCGGCGTGGAGATGTCGTCCATCCGTCCGATATAGGCGTTCGTGCAATGGGCTGCCAAGGATGAATTTTTGTAGTGTGTTTATTCTTGACGTGGGATATTTTTCGCACTACATTTAATCATGAAATTCGAATGGGATCCGGCCAAGCGTCTGGCGAACCTCGCCAAGCACGCTCTGGATTTCGCAGATGTGATGGAGTTCGATTGGGCAACCGCGATCATCCAAACGGATGGACGCAAAGACTATGGCGAAATCAGGTTTCGTGGCTGGGGGCTGTTCCGCGGACGGATGCACAGCGTTGCGTTCACACGCAATGGGCAGGTCATTCGGATCATCAGTTTTCGCAAAGCCAATCCGACCGAGGTGAAACGCTATGGCCCGTAAAGCAAAACAATCCGTGATAGACGACCCTGACAATCCCGAATGGACGAGAGAAGATTTCCGTAAAGCCCGTCCGTTCCTCGAAGTGTTCCCTGAATTCACCGAAGCGGTGAAACGTCTGCGCGGCCGTCCGCGTGCCGAACATCCGAAGGTGCAAGTCACGCTCAGGCTCGATCCCGACGTGGTGAACGCCTTCAAGGAAGAAGGCCGTGGCTGGCAGGGCCGGATCAACGAAACGCTGGTGCGCGCGGTCAAGCGCAAGCGCGTGAAGTAATCTCTAACGCGTCCGCTCGATTTCCACGCCTGCGCTTTCGGCGCCCGGCAGGGCATGGAGCTTTTCCACGCGGACGCGCGCGGTCTTCACGCGGGCGTCGTCGAAACAGGCTTGGGCGATGCGTTCGGCCATCGTCTCGGCGAGGTTGATGTGGCCCGCTGCGACCAGACTGCGGATTTTTTGTTCGATGGTGGCGTAGTCGACCACTTTTTCCAGGCGGTCGCCGACATCGATCACATCTTCCACCGCCAGATCGACATTGATGCGCACCGGCTGCTGCTTTCCCTGTTCGTGGCCATAGATGCCGATATGAGCGAGCAGTTCCAGATTGCGGATGAAAACGTGGCGAATGCCGCGCGCGGCATCGGCGATGCGCAAGGGTTGGACGTTGGGAACGTTCGTCATGGTCTATTCCTTCCCGCGCACGTCGGGCGTTTGCCAGGCCAAATGTTGGCCGCCATCCACCGCCAGCATCTGGCCGGTGACGGCGGGTGCCTCCAGAAGATAGCGCACGGCGGCGCAAATGTCGGCAGGATCGGCGCCGTGTCCCAAAAGGGTCGCTTCGCGCTGGCGGTCGAAATCGGCGGGCGACTGACGCTCGTTCTTCATCGTCGGCCCCGGCCCCACGCCGTTCACCCGCACGCGCGGACCCAGCGCTTGCGCCAGCGTGGTGTTCAGCCAGTAAAGCCCGGCCTTGCTGAGGCTGTAGGAGATGAATTGCGGTGTGGGTTTCAGCACGCGCTGGTCGATGATGTTGACGATGGCCCCGCCTTCATCGCGCGGAACTTGCCGCGCGAATTCCTGCGCCAGCACAAACGGCGCGCGCAGGTTCGTCTCGATATGCTTGTCCCATGAAGCACGGTCGGCGCTGTACCATTCGTCGTTCTCGAAGATCGATGCGGAATTGATCAGCGCGGTGAGCGGCCCCAGTTCCTTCGCGGCGCGCGCCACGAGTGTTGCGGTTTCTTCCTCGCGCGAAAGATTGGCCTTCAGCAACGCCACCTTGTTGCCCGCGCTTTTCGCATCGGCTTCGGTCGCACGCGCTTCTTTTTCGGATGAATTGTAATGGATCGCCACGTTCCAGCCGTGACGCGCTAGGTCGAGCGCGATGGCGCGGCCCAATCGTTTGGCCGCCCCGGTGACCAATACGTTTTTCGTAGCCATTCGCGAACCCTACCATGTCATCCCCGGCCGAGCGACAGCGAGGGGAAGGGGACCCAGGTGTCGGATACCGTTCGGTGTTTCTCGCCTGGGTCCCCTTCCCCTCGCGATGCTTGCGCATCGCTCGGCCGGGGATGACAAGTCAGCTTACAAACCCCACCAGCTTCTTCACCTCATGCATGATCGGCGAAGCGATGGTGCGGGCTTTTTCCGAACCTTTGTGCAGGATGCGGTCGATCTCGGCCTTGTCGCCCATCAACCTGCGCATTTCCGATTGGATCGGCGAAAGCTTGTCCACCGCCAGATCGGCGAGCGCGTTCTTGAACGCCGAAAACTGCTGGCCCGCGAATTGCGCGATCACGCTGTCCTGCGAGTCATCGGCGAGCGCAGCATAGATGTTGATCAGATTCTCCGCTTCCGGCCGGCCTTCCAGTTCTTTCTTCGAAGCGGGCAGGGCAAGGGGATCGGTCTTTGCCCGGCGGATCTTCTGCGCAATCGCATCGGCATCGTCGGTCAGGTTGATACGAGAATTATCGCTCTCGTCCGATTTCGACATTTTCTTGGTGCCGTCGCGCAAGCTCATCACGCGCGTGGCCGGGCCGGTGATCACCGGTTCCGGCTGCGGAAAGAAATCGGGCGCCTTGAAATCGTTGTTGAACTTCTGCGCGATGTCGCGCGCCAGTTCCAGATGCTGCTTCTGGTCTTCGCCCACCGGAACGTGCGTTGCCTTATAAACCAGAATGTCGGCGGCCATCAGCACCGGATAGGTGTAGAGGCCAACGCTCGCGCGTTCCTTGTGCTTGCCGGATTTTTCCTTGAACTGCGTCATGCGGTCGAGCCAGCCGAGCCGCGCCACGCAATTGAACACCCAGGCAAGTTCGGCGTGTTCGGGCACCTGCGCCTGATTGAAGATCGGCGTGCGCGCCGGGTCCACGCCCGCCGCGATATAAGCGGCCGCCACTTCGCGCGTCGCATCCGCAAGTTCGCCCGGATTTTGATAGCCCACGTCCTGCGTGATCGCGTGCATGTCCACCACGCAGAAAAGGCAATCCATCTCCTTCTGCATCTTCACCCAGTTCTTCAGCGCGCCCAGATAATTGCCGAGGTGCAGCGTGTTGGTCGGCTGCATGCCGGAAAGGACGAGCGGGCGGGGTGTGGCGGTCATCGGCGAAAAACCTTGTGCGGGCGGGCGTTATGGCCCGTCCGGGGCAGGGGCATCAACCCCCCTCAAGCGCCGCTAGGATGGTCTTCTCCACCGCTGCCAGTTTCTCGGGATGGTGGATCTTGTGGCCGAAACTGTCGCGCACATAGAAGGTGTCGAAGGCGCGTTCGCCATAGGTGGCGACGATGGACGATGAGATCGAAAGGCTGGATTCGAAGATCGCCCGCGTCACCGCATAAAGCAGGCCCGGGCGGTCCAGCCCTTCCACTTCGATCACGGTGGCTGTGGCAGACGCGTTGTTGTCGAAATTCACCCGCGGCGTCATGCGGAAGGCCGCGATCTTGCGCCGTCCTTCCTCGCGCTTGGCAAGCGTGGTGCGCAGGTAAAGCTGGCCCGAAAGCGTCTTGGTGATGTTCTCGCGCAAACGGCTGATGCGCGCCACATCGCCGAACGGCCCGCCTTCGGCATCCTGCACTGAGAAAATGTCGAGCGCGAAACCATCGCTGGTGGTGAAAGCTTTCGCATCGACAATCGATCCGCCCGAAACCGAAACCGCTCCCGCAAGCTGCGAGAACAGGCCGGGATGATCGGGCGTATAGATCGCAATGTCGGTGATGGCGCGGAAGGCGTTGCTCTCGGCGGAAAGCGCCAGAAGCTGCTGATGGGAATCGGCTTCGTCCATCAGACGCGCGTGACGTTCGTGTTCTTCCGGGTTGAAGGCGAGCCAATAGGAATCGTAATGGCGCGACAGCGTGCGTTCGCGATCGGCTTTCGAAAAATCGGCGATGCGTTTTTCCAGCTCGCCCTTTGCTTCGGCCACGCGGGAGGCGCGCGCAGGCGTTGCATCGCCGCCCTGCATCACGTTTTCGGCTTCGTAATAAAGCTCGCGCAGCAACTGGCCTTTCCAGCCGTTCCACACGCCGGGGCCGACGGCGCGAATGTCGGCAACGGTGAGGATCAGCAGAAGCCGCAGCATCTCCGGCGATTGCACCGTCGTCACGAAGTCGCGCACGGTTTTCGGATCGGCGATGTCGCGCTTCTGCGCCACGTCGCTCATGACCAGATGGTTCTTCACCAGCCACACCACCGCATCCACATCGGCCTGCGGCAGGCCCCAGCGTTTGCACAGGCTGTCGGCAATCGCGCCGCCCACTTCGGAATGATCGCCGGGAAGTCCTTTGGCGATGTCATGCAGAAGGATCGCGCAATACAGAACCTCGCGCGATTTGATGCGCTTGATGATGTCGGTCGAAAGCGGGTGTTCGTCCTTCAGGTCGCCATGCTCGATGGCGGCCACATTGCCCACCGCGCGGATCAGATGTTCGTCCACCGTGTAGTGGTGATACATGTTGAATTGCATCAACCCCACCACGCGCCCGAATTCCGGCACGAAACGCCCGAACACACCGGCCTCGTTCATGCGCCTGAGTGCGCGTTCCGGATCGCGGCGCGACGAAAGAATGTCGAGGAACACACGATTGGTGACGGGATCGTAGCGCACGTCATCGGTGATGAGGTCGAGCAGGCGCGTGATGGTGCGCAGCGCATCGGGGTGAACATCCACGCCCTTTTCGTCGGCGATCTGGAAGATGCGCAGCATGTTCACCGGATCGCGCCGGAAACTTCCCTCGCGCCGGTTGAGCCGCCCGTTCTCGACGAAGAATTCGTCTTCGCTGGAACGCGGCTTGAGGAAGCCGGGGATCAATCGCGACAGCGGTGCCCGCGTCTTCTTGTTCTGCACTTCCAGCGCCGCACAGAAAATACGCGTCAGATCGCCCACGTCTTTCGCGACGAGGAAGTAGTCCTTCATGAACGCTTCCACCGCGCGGCGCGGATTGTCGCCGGTGTAACCCAGGCGCGGCGCAAGCTCCGGCTGCACGTCGAAGGAAAGCCGTTCTTCCGCGCGGCCAACCAGATAATGCAAATGCACGCGCACGTTCCACAAGAACGCTTCGGCCTTCTGGAAGGTCTTGTATTCCTCGCGCGTGAACACGTTGTGGTCCACGAGATCGGCCGGATCGTCAGCGTGATAAAGATATTTGCCGATCCAATAGAGCGTCTGCAGATCGCGCAGCCCGCCTTTTCCTTCCTTCACATTGGGCTCGACCAGATAGCGGCTTTCGCCTTGCCGCTTGTGGCGTTCGTCGCGTTCGGCGAGCTTGGCTTCCACAAATTCTGCGCCGGTCTTGGCTGCGATGTCGGCCCAGAAGGTCTTGCGCAACTCGCCGTAAAGCGGCTCGTCGCCCCACAGATAGCGCGCTTCCAGCAGCGAGGTGCGGATCGTGATGTCCTGTTTGGAAAGCCGCACGCATTCGGCGAGCGAACGCGTGGCATGGCCGACCTTCAGCCCAAGGTCCCACAGCATGTAGAGAATGAATTCGACAATGCTTTCGACCCAGGCCGTCTGCTTGAACGGGCGCAGGAACAACAGATCGATATCCGATCCCGGCGCCAGCAGCCCGCGTCCGTAACCGCCCGTCGCGATCACCGACAGGCGTTCGGCGGATGTCGGGTTCTGCGCGTAGTAGAAATGCTTGGTCGCCAGATCGTAGATGACCTGGATGATCGCATCCTGCAATTCGGAAAGCGCGTGTGCTGCGGCGATGCCGGACAGCGCGCCGCTTTCGGTGTGCGTCTTGATGTGGGCGCGCACCTCGTTGAACTGCGTCTTGATGAGGTCGAGCGCGCCCTTGCGCAGCTTCGACTGGTCGCCGGAGTCATGGGCAAGCGCGGTCAGCGCGCGGCGCAACGCCTCGCCATCCAGCACGCACGACCGGTCCAGTGCCTCGTATCCCAAGGAACGCTCCTTTGCCCGGCGACCATAGCATGAGGGCCGCCGGACAAAGGGTGCGTTACGATGTGCCTACATCTTGGGCGAAAGCCGGGTGGTCTCGCTGAAGGCGAGCCAGCGGTGGACGATACCGGCCAGCCCCGCCCCCACCAGCGGCGCCACCCAGAAGGCCCAAAGCTGCTCCAGGGCCCAACCGCCTTGATAGATCGCCACGCCCGTGGAGCGTGCCGGATTGACGGAGGTGTTGGTCACCGGGATCGAGATCAGGTGGATCAGGGTCAGTGCCAGCCCGATGGCGAGCGGCGCAAACCCCACCGGCGCCTTCTCGGAGGTCGCCCCCAGGATCACGATCAGGAACATGAAGGTCATCACGACTTCGCAGACCAGCGCCGCCTGCATCGAATAGCCATGCGGGGAATGCTCGCCGTACCCGTTGGAGGCAAAGCTCGCGGATGGGTCGAAGCCCGCAGCGCCGCTCGCGATGATGTAGAGCACGCCGCCCGCGGCGAGCCCGCCCACCACCTGCGCCACCCAATAGGGAATGACCATGGCGGCCGGGAAGCGCCCGGCGCTCCACACCCCAAATGTCACCGCCGGGTTGAAATGACCGCCGGAAATATGACCCAGCGCGTAAGCACCGGTCACAACCGTCAAACCGAACGCCAACGCCACGCCGGCATAACCGATGCCGAGATCGGGAATGGCCGCCGCCAGCACCGCGCTGCCGCAACCGCCCAACACAAGCCAGAACGTACCGATGAATTCCGCTGCCAATCTACGCGACATATCCATGATCGAATCTCCCTGACTGGAATTCGCTCATTCAAATGCGAGCGTCGGGGATCATACACCTTCTAATGAGTCGGCGGCAGTCAGCCTTTGGTCTGATCCCGCGCCCAGGCGAGATAATCGGCATTGCCCGATTCGATGGGCAGCACGAGGAAGCATGGCACGGTGTAGGGATGAAGGGGCCTGGCCGTCGCGATAACGTCATCGACCAGTGACGCGCGCGTCTTGATGAAGGCGGCGACTTCGGGGCCGGTTTCGAGTTTGCCCTGCCATTCATAAACACTCGTCATCGGCGGATAGATGTTCACGCACGCCGCAAGCTTCTGCGTGACCAAAGTCTCGGCCACGCGCCGCGCCGACGCATCGTCGGGGAAGGTGGAATAGACGAAAACGAATTCGCTCATGCACTTTCTTACCTCCCCCTCGCGGGGAGGTCGACTGCGTGCATCGGCACGCAGTCGGGTGGGGCCTTCACGCATCGCGTTCGACAAAATGAAAAAGGCGCGGACATCGTCCGCGCCTTTCGCAAACTTTTGGCGTTGCTGCGGTCAGACCAGCTTCAGGTTCACCGCTTTGGGGCCGCGCTTATCGGCTTCGACGTCGAAGGAGATGCGCTGGCCTTCATTGAGGGTACGCAGTCCGGCGGCTTCGACGGCGCTGACGTGCACGAACACGTCCTTGCCGCCGCCTTCCGGCGCGATGAAACCAAAACCTTTAGCGGAATTGAAAAACTTGACCTGACCGGTAGTAGCCATTGCGGCATTCTCCTGAGAAACTAAATCCACAGCGCACCCCATGCACGCAGTGGTCGTCGAAGCAACGATGTTGGAAGGCGATATATCCCCCTAGCACCGGGTTTATTCTGTTTTCCGGTGGCAGCGTGGGAATGAACTGGCTCGACGCCGCCTCGAACGGCAAGCGGTATAAGCTACTCGGGCAGGAACTGGCAAGAAGGCGGGAACTTTTCCGGACGGGTTACCAGCTGTCCGAGAGCGGGACATGCCCCCCAACACTCGCCACGCGCGCAAGCCACGCCTGTACACGTGTGTATTGGTTAAGGTCGAAGCCCCCTTCGCCCGCGCAATGCGTGTAGCCGTAGAGCGCGATATCTGCGATGGAATAAGCATTTCCCGCAAACCAGTCGTTAGCGGACAAATGATTTTCCATTACGCCCAGCGCCGCATGGCCGTTTTGGATCAGTGACGGCAGCTGCGGGCGCCGCTGCTCCAGCAGGTCCTTCTTCGCATACGCAACAAGAAAGCGGACGACCGCGATATAGGGCTCGTGGCTGTACTGTTCGAAGAACATCCACTGCAGCATCTGGGCCCGCGCCCATTTGTCCGTGGGCTGAAGATGTGTGCCCTCGGTCAGGTGAAACAGGATCGCGCCGGATTCGGCCAAGGTCCGTCCGTCGTCCAGTTCGAGCAGCGGCACGCGCCCATTGGGATTGAGCTTGAGGAAATCGGGCTGGCGCGTTTCGCCCGTCATCAGCGGATAGTCTTTGAGCGTGAGGGGAATGCCCAACTGCCGCGCCGCCAGCCGGATCTTGTAGCAATTGCCCGACATCTGCATCTGGTGAAGGATCATCCGCGCGCTCCGCGTCTCACACGCGCGCATCCTTCCACGATTCCGTCATGCGTGGAGGGCGGGTCGCCTATGCCGCGCATCCCTCACATATGGGTTATGACACCGCAGGCCACGCGCCCGCCCGCATTGCCCGCAGGCTGGCTGCGATAATCATCCGCCGCTGCATGAACGACGATGGAAGAGCCATCCTTGTCGAATAGCGAACGCTCGCCGCGCCGCAAGGTGACGTTCGGATTGAAGATCGAGGCATGCAGGTTGCCGTTCGCATCGGCATATTGATTGGTCATGTCGCCTGCGTGCGGGCCATGCTTGTCCATGAAGCCATGGTTCTTCGGCACCGGCGAGAAGTGGCCGCCCGCGCTGTCGAACTTCGTCTTGGCATCGCATTGGCCGACGGCATGGATGTGAACCCCGTGCGGTCCGGGCTTGAGCCCGTGCACGTCGAGTTCGATCAGCACCCCATGCCCCGCCTGGGTCAGTTTCGCGGTGCCCACCGGCTTGCCATCCAGCCCGACGAGCTTGGCCCCGGCCGCCGGGTTCGAAGCGGCCACTGCCGCACCCGCCGCCCCCAAAAGCGCCAGAACGGCTACCCCCAACATCATCCTCATGGCTGTCTCCCCCAGCCTTGCGGGAACCCTTATGGTGCCGCGCAAGTTATGATGGTGGAGTTTGCCCGCGCCCCGCGGGCGAAGCCAAGCCCTATTGGTACGGACAATAATTCGAACTCATTGGAGGATGGTCATGCGGTTTGCGAATCTGGCGACCTTTGCGGTCGCGGCGGCGGTGCTTTCGGGTGTGGCGATGAACGTCGCCGTCCAGGCTCAGCCCGACCCGGAAGAAAAACCCCTGCCGCATGCCACCCCGCTGCCGCCGCCGGATTCGCTCAAGCCCGGCGCGCCCACCGACATCGGCGATGCCGACCAGAAGCTGCCGCAGGACAAGCCCGTCCAACTGAACGGCATGACCGTTCTGTGCACCGGCACCGGTTCGTCGAAGGACAATACCGACTGGCAGAAATATCCCGTGCGTGTGGAGTTCTCCAACGCAGCCGCGCAATTCCTTTCCGGCATGCATGTGAAGCTTGCTGGCGGCGGCGATGCCGTCACCGAATTCACCTGCTGGGCGCCATGGGTGCTGATCCAGGCCCCCGCCGGAAGTTCGTACAAACTCACCGCATCGCTAGCGGGCCGCGCCGATTCGCCGGTGAAGAGTGCAACCTTTACGGTTCCCTCTTCGGGCCAGAAGCGCGTGGACATCGCGTTCCCGGAAATCAAGGCGAACGAATAATCGGAACCGCAGGACGCGTTGTCCGTTTTACTGACAGTAGGCATTGTCAGGAGACGGTTCGATGCTTTCCCCATTGGGTTACGCAACGCTTGTGGCGCTCGGTGCTTTCGGCGCGGTCGTATTGTTGACGAGCGGCGTTATCGCCTGACGCCAGTGACGTTATTCGAAAGCCGGAAGCAGAGATGCTTCCGGTTTTTTTTTATAATTACCCTCGCCCCCGGAGGGGGAGAGGGCAGGGTGAGGGGGCGAATGCTTCAACAATCTCGTTTTTCAAAAGCAAAAGCGCCCACGTTAAACACCACCCCCTCACCCCAACCCTCTCCCCCGCTGGGGGAGAGGGAGCGGATAGAGTTTCGATCTCCATCAAATCCCGTCTAGCATCCTGCCCTGCATCAGGGGGCAGGCATGCACGCGACGGCCAACAATCTCGACGTCTTCTTCCACGTCCGCTTCGTGCTTTCGATGGTGGTCAGCCTGTCGATTGCGCGGCTGCTCACCGGCATGGCGCGGTTCGTTCAGCATCCATCCTATGGCCGCCCCGACATCGTGCATTTCGGTTGGGCGATTTCGCTGCTGGTTCTGGTGATCCAGTTCTGGTGGTGGGAGTTCGGCCTCAACAAGGTGCCGCTGTGGACGTTCGATCTTTACGTCTTCATCGTGCTCTATGCGGTGCTGCTCTATTTCCTCTGCGCGCTGATCTTCCCCGACAAGATCGACGAATATGCCGGTTACGAAGATTACTTCATGTCGCGGCGCAAATGGTTCTTCGGGCTGTTCGCGCTGCAACAGCTGTTCGATCTCGGCGACACGCTGATCAAGGGGCGCGCGCATTTCGATATGCTGGGTTTCGAATACATGTTGCAGGCGCCGGTTTATATCGTGCTGTCGATCGTCGCGATGTACACGCCAGACCGGCGCTTTCACGTGGCCTTCGTCGTCGGCAATCTGCTCTATCAATCGAGTTATATCGCGCGCCAATTCCAGGTGCTGTGAACGCCGCAATTGCCTTTATTCGGTCGTGAAAATACCGAAAGGCGCGCTCAACCTCTCATCGTCCGGCGGACCAGGCCGGGTTGTCCTGCCTGCTCCCGCCGCATTTTGGGGAGGAGTTCATGCAGCGTCCCATTTCGCACGTTCTCATCACACAACGTTCGCCACAGCGCAAAGCAGCATCCGTTGTCGCCGTCGGCGCACTTCATGTTGCACTTGTCACAGCTTTGCTTGCGGGGCTCGCGCCGCCTCTGATCAAAGCGCTTCCGACGGCAATCGACGTCTTCTTTCCGCAGGAACCGACAAAACCTGTCGAGACACCGACACCGCCCACCGTGGCGATGAACGATCCTCTCATCGACACGGTGCCGATGCCGCCGAAATGGACGACCGCCGATCCTCGTCAGATCACGGTCGCCCGCACCGACAATCCGCCGCCCACATCGCCGGGGCCGGTTGCGAAAATTCTTCCGACATCGGCGGTGTCGCTTGGCGTGACACACACCACGCCGCCTTATCCGCCGCTGTCGCGCCGGTTGGGCGAGCAGGGCAAAGTGGCTTTGCGCATTCTGATCGCAGCCGATGGACACATCGCCGATGTGGAGATCGCTGCATCGAGCGGTGTCGAACGTCTGGATCAGGCGGCACGCGATTGGGTGCGCGCCCATTGGCTCTATCGCCCTGCAACGCGTGAGGGCAAAGCGGTCGCGTCTCAGACCGAAGCTGTCGTGGTGTTCGATCTCAAAACCGCCCAGCGTTAACAAACGGGTGCGCGCAAACATTGCTTTGCGTGCACCTATTGCATTGCACAATACAGTGGACGCAAATTCACGTTTCACTTTGTGAAACAGAAAACATCAAGCGTGATGTTTGTGACATCGATTGTCACTCGACTTACATCGCACTGTGCGCAAGTTTGCGTACAAGCATCGGGGGCCGTCGAAGGAGTGACACCCATGCCGACTTACGACATTTGCTACCTCAACGCGGACGACACGCTCGCCGCCAAGCTTTCCGCGCTCTGCGCCGACGACAAGCAGGCAAAGATTCTTGCCCACGCCATGAAGCTGGCGGGCACCAGAAAAATCGAGGTTTGGGACGGGGTGACGCTGGTCTACCAGCGTCCGGAAAAGATAAACTGACCGTCCGCAGCCTTTCTGGAACTTCTGCGTATTCATTGTCGAACGGCGCGCACCTGCCGACATTCGTGTCGGCAGCCGCGCCACACCCATTTCTAGCCAAGGGGATAACCATGAGACTATTTTCGAAACTTGCCGCGGCGGCGATGCTGACCGCGGGCGTGATGACGGTGTCCGCAGCAGGTGCTGCATCTTCCGATCAAACTTCGGTGCTTGCGAATGCCCAGTCCACCATCGTGGACATGAAGCACGATCAGACGTTCGGGCCCTCGCGCGACCTCATCCGCCGCGCGCGTGCCGTGTTGATTATTCCCAAGCTGGTGAAAGCCGGTTTCATTTTCGGCGGTGAAGGCGGCGACGGCGTGCTCGTTGCGCACAACGGCAAGGCCGGCTGGGGTTCGCCCGCGTTCTACACCATGGGCTCGGCCTCGTTCGGTTTCCAGATCGGTATCGAACAGGCCCAGCTCGTGCTCTTCATCATGAGCGACAAGGCACTACGCGCGGTTGAACGCAGCGAATTCAAGATCGGTGCGGGCGCAGGCCTGACGGTCGTGACGGTCGGTGCATCGGCGGAAGGTGCGACCAGCGGCAATCTCTCCGGCGACATCATCGTGTGGACGAGTGCGAAGGGCGCCTATGGCGGCCTCACGCTCAACGGCTCGGTGATCAAGCCGCGCGACGGCTGGAACGAAGAATATTACGGCCGCCCCGTGACCGTGCGCGAAATCCTCGCCCACAAAGTCCGCAATCCCGGTTCCGCCGGTTTGCTCGGCGAGTTGTCCAGCACGCGTTAATCACTCAGCATCTTCAATTATAACTTCGTCATCCCCCGGTCGCGCTTCTCGCGCGATCCGGGGGACCCAATTTCTTTCCCTACAAAAAAAGAAAAATGGGTCGCCCGGATAAACCGGGCGATGACGGAATTGGGATTTAACTTGTTGGGGTAACAGCCGCGATCCCCAGATCGCGCTTCGCCGCGACGATGGAAATCGTGTACCCCGCGATCACATCGAACAGGCACATCAGCACCAGGAAAAAGAACACCGAGGTCGCGAAATTGTGCACGACCAGAAATTCGATCAGCGCCCCGATGAACACCAGCACCGAGAAGGCGTGATTGACGATCTCGACCGAGGTGGTGCGCGTCGCCTTGATGATCTCGACGAACAGCAGAAGGAAGCCGAGCAGCACAAGCGTGTCGCCCAGCGAGAAACTCCACACATCGCCGGAGAACATCGTCACCGGATGGCCTGCGGCGAGCAGCTTCATCATGCCGTCCGGTTCGCCCGCAAACCAGAACCCGCCGAACGCGGCGACGTTATAAGCCAACACGGCGATGATCATCAGGGGAAAGGATCGCAAACATGCCTCCTGCCAAATCGGTGGCAGGTTCTAGCACATTCAGCGCTGGGCGGCCTCACGCAGCGCGGTGCGCTCGCGGAAGATCAGAAACAGATTGCGCACATAAACCACCAGCCCGCCAAGCTGGCCGAGGATAAAGGGCGCTGCATCCTTGCCCACATGGATCGCATAGACGAGCGTGATGATCCCGCCGCCGATGCTGAAATACCAGAACGCCACGGGGATCACGCTGCGCCCTTCGAGTTCGCTCTTGAACCACTGCACCAGGAAGCGCGAAGCGAAGAGGCCCTGACCCGCGAAACCGATCAAGAGCCAGATGTGCTCGGTGGTGAGCCAGCCGAAAAGGAAAGACATTCAAAGCTCCGTCGGTTCGGGATCGCCCTTGTGGCGGGATTGCAGCCAGCGCACCCCCAGCACATCGGAGATTCCCGCAAACATGCGTTGCAGGTTGGTATATTTCGAACGCCCATGCACGCGCGGGCGGTGGTTCACATCGGCGAACCCAACCTCATATCCTTCGCGCAGCATCAGCGTGGTCATGAAGCGATGCTGATGATCGAAATAGGGCAGGGCAAGATAGGCCTCGCGCCGGAACGCCTTTATCCCGCAACCGGAATCGACCGCCGTGTCGTGCAGCGCGCGCCTGCGGAAACCGTTGGCAAGGCCCGATGCCAGGCGCCGCGAAAATGTGTCCTTCCGTTTGGCGCGCACGCCCGAAACCATGCCCAGCCGTTCGTTCGCCCGAAGCGCCGCCACCAGCTTGGGCAGATCCGCCGGATCGTTCTGCCCGTCGCCGTCGAGCGTGGCCACCACCGGGCCGACCGCTGCACTGACCCCGGTGCGGATGGCACGGCTCTGCCCCGAATTGCGCCCATGCCGGATCACCCGCAGGTTCGGCAGTTCGCTTTTCAGTGCGGCCAGTTCGGCGGCGGTCGAATCGGTCGAGCCGTCGTCCACGAAAATGATCTCGGCTGCCTCGCCCTTCACGGCACCTGCGATCTCGCGCGCCAGCGGGGCCACGTTCCCAGCCTCGTCCTTCACCGGCACGACAACGGATAGCGATACGGGCATCACAACGGGTCCAGCCTTTTTGGGGAGCGTCGGACGTTGGCCCTCCACTCGCCGCGCGCCGGGCCTTATACAGGGCCGGGGCCCGCATCAATAGCCGGAGGAGTTTGCCATCGCCGACACTGCAAAATCCCCCGGCTTTTTGCAGATCGCGTCCCGCCGCCCGTTCGCGGCGCTGTTCGTGTTCTGCGCGCTTTTATGGCTGCCGGGCGTCTTCAGCCTGCCGCCGCTAGACCGCGACGAAAGCCGCTTCGCCCAGTCCTCCAAGCAGATGCTGGAGACCGACAATTTCATCGACATCCGCTTCGGCTTTGTGCCCCGCTACAAAAAGCCGGTGGGCATCTACTGGCTGCAGGCGGCGTCCACGGCGATCACCGGTTGGGGCGAACGCACCCACATCTGGACCTATCGCCTGCCGTCTTTCCTTGGCGGCTTGATAGCGGCCTGGCTCACCTTCTGGCTCGCCCGCGCGGTGGCCCCGCCCGAAACCGCCTTCGCCTCGGCGCTGTTGTTGGCGGGGACGCTTCTGCTCTCCGCCGAGTCGATCATCGCCACCACCGATGCGGTGCTGCTGGCCACCATCGTGGCCGCGCAAGCCATGTTGCTGCGTGCCTATCTCGCGCGCGATCCCCTGCCATGGGCCATCGCGCTTGCCGGATGGGCGGCGATGGGCATCGGCATCCTGGTCAAAGGCATCACGCCCGGCATCTGCGCGCTGACGGTGCTGTCGCTGTGCTTATGGGATCGCGATGCGCGCTGGCTCGCCCGCACGCGGCCCATCGCGGGTATCGCACTGATGCTGCTGATCGCGCTGCCCTGGGCGATCGCGATCTGGATTCAGAGTCACGGCGCGTTCTTTGCCCAATCCGTGGGCAACGACTTCGCCGCCAAGCTAGCCGGTGGACAGGAAACGCATGGCGCGCCACCCGGCTATTACCTCGCGCTCGTCAGCGCCGCGATGTGGCCCGCCACCCTGTTCCTGATTCCCGCCATCGCCTTTGCCGTCATGCGCCGCGAGGTGCCTGCGGTCAGGTTTCTGATCGCGTGGGCGGCATCGGTCTGGGTGGTGGCCGAAATTATCCCCACCAAACTTCCGCACTACGTCCTGCCCGCCTATCCGGCGCTGACCGTGTTGATGGCGATGTGGATCGGCAGCCAGATCACGCTGAAGCGCGAACGGCTGTTTGCCGGTCTGGGCCTCCTGCAATACGCGCTCGGCACCATCGCCATCGCGGCGGCACCCGTCATCGTCACCATTCTTTATGCGGGCCATTCGCCGATCTGGCTGACGGCGGCGAGCGCCATCGGCGGCGCGCTCGGCCTCGTCGCGATCCCGCGGTTCCTGAAAGGCGATGCCTCCGGCGCCATCGGTTTCGCCGCTGCTTCTGCCGTCGTTCTCTACGCGGTGCTGACGCTGGGTGCCGCGCCTCAATTGCAATGGCTGTGGGTCTCGCCGCGTGCCGCAGCCATAGTGGCCAAGGACGCAAGGCCCGGCGACCCGCCCGTGGTTCTCGCAGGCTATGAAGAACCGAGCCTCGTGTTCCTTCTGGGCACCAACACACAGCTTGCCGTCGATGGATCGGCGGCGGCCGATGCCTTCGCCGATGCGGGTGGACTCGCCCTGATCGAGCGCCGCGAGTTCAAATCCTTCGCCATTCGCCTGGCGCAGATGGGGGCGGAGGTGGCCCGCGTCGATACGCTTTCGGGTTTGAATTATTCCCGTGGCAAGCCGGTAACCATCGACGTCTTTCGCGTCCAACCCGTGCATCAGGTCATCGCACCGCCGGGTGAGTGAGCCCCCGCTCTCTTGACGATTGATGGGATCGCTCTAATGATCCGGCAAATTCGTCTGCCGTTTGATGGGAAGTCGAAGGGGCTTTCGAGGCAGCCGTTGGTGCACATGAGACATCGATGAGTCTCCAGATTGCGCGGGGGCGCGAGGCAAAGCCTCCGTCGCGGGCGGTTCGTGCCAGACCGGTCCTGCCTTCCTCTTCAACACCGTCGGAAGCGATCCCGCTCCCTCTTCCCGCCAAGGCTCCCGTCCGCAAGCCGCTTCTTCGCTTCCCCGTCAATCCGGACACCCGCTCCTTCTACCGCCGCTTCTATCCCGGAACGACCACCGCCGAGTGGAACGACTGGCGCTGGCAGATGCGCACGCGCATCCGCGAACGCGAAGAACTTGCGCGCATCTTCACGCTGTCGGACGACGAACGTTCCGCCGTGGAGCGCCACAAGGGTTCGCTGCCCGTCGGCATCACACCCTATTACGCAAGTTTAATGGGTCTGGACGATCCGAAGGAACCGCTGCGCCGCACGCATGTGATGACGGGTGCGGAATATGTTCGCGGCCCCGGCGAGTTCGACGATCCGCTGAGCGAAGACCATGACACCGTGGCCCCCGGCCTGGTGCACCGCTATCCCGACCGCGTGCTGTTCCTCACCACGGGAACCTGTTCCACCTATTGCCGCTATTGCACGCGTTCGCGCCTCGTCGGCAATCCGGGCGGCGAATACCAGTTCTCGACCAAGCAATGGGAAAAGGCGCTCGCCTATCTCGAAGCCCACACCGAAGTACGCGACGTGCTGCTCTCCGGCGGCGATCCGCTCACCATCGGCGACGACAAGCTCGATTGGTTGCTGACGCGGCTGCGCGCGATCAAACATATCGAATTCCTGCGCATCGGCAGCAAGGTTCCGGTGGTGACGCCGCAGCGCATCACCAAGGATCTGGTGAAGATTCTGAAAAAGCATCATCCGCTGTGGATGAGCATCCACGTCACCCATCCGCACGAATTGACGGAAGAGGTGACGGAATCCTTCTCGCGCCTCGCCGATGCGGGTATCCCGCTCGGTTCGCAAACGGTGCTGATGAAGGGCATCAACGACGATACGCAGATCATGACCCATCTGATGCAGGGGCTGCTGAAGCGCCGCGTGAAACCTTACTATCTCTATCAGATGGACCCGATCCGCGGTTCGGCGCATTTCCGCACCACGGTCGAAAAGGGTGTGGAGATCATCCGCGCGCTGCGCGGCCACACCACCGGTTATGCGACGCCGATGTTCTGCGTCGATGCGCCGGGCGGCGGCGGCAAGATTCTCATCGCGCCGGATTCGGTTGTCGGGCGCGATGGCGACGATCTGCTGCTGCGCAACTTCGAAGGCAATGTCTATCGCTATCCCGATCCGGCAGGCACGTTGGGCAGCGACAAGCCGGCTTATGCCGCGGAATAGGCAGCCATGCGCATAGGGGTCACGTACGACCTCAAATCCGATTACCTGGCGCTCGGTCACAGTCCCGAAGACGTGGCTGAGTTCGACAGCGAAATCACCATCGATGCGATTTGCGCCGCGCTCGCAGAGCAGGGCTGGGAGGTTTCGCGCATCGGCAATGTGCAAAAGCTGGTGGAAAAGCTGGCGGTGGGCGAACGCTGGGATGCGGTGTTCAATTTCTGCGAAGGCCTGAAAGGCCTCTCGCGCGAGGCCCAGGTGCCCGCGATCCTCGAAGCTTACGATATCCCTTATGTCTTCTCCGATCCGCTGACCTTGGCGGTGACGCTCGACAAGGCGATGGCCAAGCGCGTGGCGCGCGATCAGGGCGTGCCGACGCCGGATTTCGCCGTGATCGAAAAGATCGCCGATGCGAACCGGATCAAGCTGCCCTATCCGCTGTTCCTGAAGCCTGTGGCCGAAGGTTCGGGCAAAGGCGTCAACGGCAAATCGCGCGTGACCAACCTGAACGAACTGACCAGTGTGGCCACAAGCCTGCTGCAGAAATTCCGCCAGCCCGTTCTGGTCGAGACGTTTCTTCCGGGCCGCGAATTCACCGTCGGCATCATCGGCACGGGCGACGATGCCGAAGTGCTGGGCGTTTCCGAAATCCACCAGAAGGGCAATTACGTCGGCCACGGCTACGGTTTCGAAAACAAGGAATATTGGGAAGACAAGGTCGATATCCTGCAAGCCGATGCGCCATCTGCCAAAGCCGCGGGCGATGTGGCGCTCGCCGCCTGGCGCGCATTGCGCTGCCGCGACGGCGGCCGGGTCGACATCCGCAACGATGCGAACGGCAAACCACATTTCATCGAGGTCAATCCGCTCGCGGGCCTGCGCCCCGAATATTCCGACATGTGTTTCATCGCGCTCTATCGCGGCATCTCGCACGCCGGATTGATCGGCATGATCATGGACGCGTTTCTGAAACGCCATCCGCACCTGAAGCCGCGCGCCTGATGCGCGTCCTTGTCCTGCACTCCGACATCCCGCCCGACGCCCCGCCGGACGAACAGGACACGCTGATACAGGCCGAAGCGATCGCGCAGGCGCTGACATCGCTGGGCCACACCGTCGTCAAAGCACCGTTCTCGCCATGGCTGAAAGATTTGAAGAATCTTGTACGCGATACCAAAGCCGAACTTCTCTTCAATGTCGTCGAAGCCGTGGAAGGTTCGGGCTATCGCGCCGCCGAAGCCATCGCGATGTTCGACAAACTCGGCATCCCCTACACCGGCAATCGCTCGGAACCGGTGGTGACGACCTGCGACAAGCCGCTGACCAAACGCAAACTTGCAGACGCCGGATTGCCCACGCCGCCATGGACCACACCACCCGAATGGTCCGGCATAGACGACGCGCATCCCTACATCGTGAAATCCGCCCGCGAAGACGCCTCCATCGGCATCGATGACGACGCAGTGGTGCGCGGCCGCGCCGCCATCCGCGCCCGTGCCGAACTCTGCGCCAAACTCCACGGCGGCCACTGGTTCGCCGAAGCCTTCGTCGACGGCCGCGAATTCAACGTCGCCGTGCTCGAAGAAAACGGCGCCCCCCGCGTGCTGCCCATGGCCGAGATGCGCTTCGAAGACTGGCCGAAAGAAAAACCCCGCATCGTCGGCTACACCGCCAAATGGGACGACGCTTCGCTCGACTCCACCCACACCGTTCGCGATTTCGCCTGGGCCAAACGCGAACCCGAACTCGACGCAACGCTGCGCGATCTGGCCATCCGTGCCTGGAACCTGTTCGGCCTGCGCGGCTACGCCCGAGTAGATTTCCGCGTCGATGCCAACGCCAACCCCACGATCCTCGAACTCAACCCCAACCCGTGCATCGAACCCGAAGCCGGTTTCGGTGCGGCGGCGCGCGAAGCGGGTTATGATTATCGCGAATTGATCCGGTGCATTGTCGAAGCGGCATTGGAGAATCGGAATGGAAACTAACCCGCTTTCCAAATATTGGAATGCCGCCTTCGATGATTTGGGCACGCGAATTTCACCATCTGTCTTCGAACAGTTGCGCGCGCGATATAATGAGCCGCATCGGCACTATCATAACGAACATCACCTTATCGAATGTTTTGAATCGTACGAAGTTCTTTTCGAGACCGAATTTGCATCTCCTGGCGAGGTCGCGTTGGCGATATTCTATCACGATGCAATTTATGAAATTCCTGGGACCGATAATGAATATCGCAGCGCGGAATTGGCTCGCAAGGAATTGTCTCAACTGGGCATAACGACGCATTCCATCACAGCAATATCCAGCATGATCGATGCCTCAATGCATCGCAGTGGTCATGCGCCGAAGACTGGCGATGAGCGCTATTTTTTGGATATAGATATGTCCATTCTAGGCGCGCAACATCACCGTTTCGATGAATATGAACGCCAAATTCGCGCGGAGTATTCCATATATCCGGATGATCAATTCAATGCGGGGCGCGCGAAAGTCCTCAAGACGTTCTTGGACATGGAAAGCATTTTTTATACGGATTATTTCCGTAGCAAGCTGGAGCGGCAGGCGCGAGATAATATTTCCAGGTCGCTGTCCAAATTGATGTCCGGCGTTTAAGCCGGGCCCAGTTTCGGTCCCGCTGCTCGTGAGAAGTAGGTTTTATTATCGCGAATTAATTCGCCGTATCGTCGAAGCGGGGTTACGTGAGTAAGGCAACACCTCGCCCCCCAGACAGTGAAGCGCCGATACAAGCTGTCGATCCTGGCATTGATCCTTCTGACGTCGCCTCTTTGGACGCCTCTCCTGCTGTTGCTCGGAACGGTGTGCAACACCGGCTGCGGACCGCCCGCGTTGTGGGGCGTTGGGAAAGCCGCCCTTCTTGTTGGCGGTGTTGTCGGCTTGCTGATCTGGACGGTCAGCATGGACAAACAAGGTTGAGCCTCAAACCGAAGCCTGCAGCGGCAATCCCTTTTTGTGCAGGCGGCGTTCGCGCCACACGATGAAAAGCCCCGCCGCGATCACCACACCCGCGCCGATCAGAACCAGCATCTGCGGCACTTCGGCGAACAGCAGATAACCCAGCCCCGTCGCCCACACCATCGCCACATAATCGAACGGCGCCAACAGCGAAGGTTCGGCGAAGCGATAAGAATAGGTCATGCAGATCTGTCCGATGCCGCCGAGCAATCCCGACATCACCAGCCAGAACGCCATATACAAATCCGGCATCACGAAATCGCGCGTCATCACAGCTGCGCCCGCTATCGCCGCCGTCGACATGAAATAAAACACGATGGTTTCGCTTTTCTCGGTCGTGCTCATCTGGCGGATGAACACCACCACGAAGGCCGAAAACAGCGATCCGCCCAGCGCCAGCCCTGCGCCTTTCGATGCGCCGGAAGAAATCACCGCCCCGATCCCGCCATAAGGCTCGATCATCAGCATCACGCCGCAGAAGCCCATCACCACGGCAACACTGCGATAAAGCCCCACCTGTTCCTTTAAAATCAGCGCGGCCAGGACCACCGCGAAGATCGGCATCACGAAACTGAACGCCGTGATGTCGGCCAGCGGCAGCGTTTCTAGCGCCGCGAAATTCATGAACATCGAGCAAACGCCCGCCAGCGACCGCAACAGATGCATCCGGGGCCGCGTGGTGCGCATCACCTGCGCGGGCCCAACGGTGATCGTGGCCAGCGCGAACAGCGGAAACAGCGCGAAGAACGAGCGGAAGAAAATCGTCTCGCCCAGCGGCGGATCGCCCGCCAGCTTCACCGCCGCATACATCAGCGAGAACGCAAGCGTGGCGCCAAGCTTGAGGCCGATCCCGAGTGCGGGCCTGTTCATCTCCGGCTCAGAGCCAGCCTTTGCGCTTGAACCACAGATAGGGCAGCACGGCGGACGTGACCATCACCCCAACGGCGATGGGATATCCCAGAACCGAATGCAACTCCGGCATGAAGGTGAAGTTCATGCCCCAGATCGAGGCGAACAGGGTCGGCGGCAGAAACACCATCGCCGCCACCGACATGATCTTGATGATGTTGTTCTGCTCGTTGTTGATGAGGCCCAGCGTTGCGTCCTGCAGATAGCTGAGCTTGGTCGACAGGAACGAGGAATGATCCTGCAGCGATTGCACGTCGCGGGTGATCGTTTTGATGTGTGTGCGCACGTCTTTGCTGGCGCGGCCCTCCGTCGCCTGCGTGAGGAAGGTCAGCATCCGCCCGATGGTGAGCAGCGATTCCCGCATCTTGCTCGTCAGATCGTGCTTGCGGCCCAGCCGCCGCAGGATGCCTTGGAAGTCGCTCGTCCCCAGCTTGTGCTGCGGATCGATGTCGAAGATCTCGCGGGAAATGGTTTCGATGTCCGAACCGCCGCGTTCCAGAACGTCGGCCATCCGGTCCACGATCACGTCGAGCAGTGTCATGAACACCGTCTCGGCCTTGTTGGCGGCCACCGTGGTGCGTTCGCAGCGCGCGGCGAAGGTGCGGAACGGCTGCGGGTCGATATAGCGGATGGTGATCAGCCGCTCATGGGCGATCACAAAGCTCACCACGTCGGAAATCGGCCGGTCGCCATCGGTGTTGGCCAGAACGATGGCGGTCATGAAGATGCCGCCGTCCTCTTGGTAGAGACGGCTGGAGATTTCGATCTCCTCCATGTCCGCGCGGGTCGGCAGGTCCATCGCCGTCAGGGCGTTGACCATGCGGCGTTCTTCGGCGGTGGGGGTGAGCAGGTCGAGCCACAGCGCGTCGGTGGGGATCGTGCCCCCTTCCGCAACCACTGCGCTTTTCAAAGCGCCGTTCTGAAGCTGATAGGCCTTCAGCACGCGTTTCCCCGCTCGCTTGAAAGGACGGAACCCCGATGGCCGGACCATAGCCCCGTCCCGCCAATGGGCTAAGGGATTTTTGCGGCATCGTAAAGGCGGGGCGCACGATCTCCGTTCGATGGTATCCTTTGTCCCACATGACCGACCTTCCCACCGCGTCCGATATCGCTGAGGCCGCCGAGCGCATTGCGCCCTTCGTCACGCGCACACCGTTGATCGAGAATGCGGACCTGAATGCAAGGGCCCACGCGCGCATTTTCCTCAAGCCCGAAAACCTGCAACGGACAGGATCGTTCAAAATCCGCGGCGCCACCAACCGGCTCTTGATGATCCCGCAAGCCGACCGCGCAAAAGGCGTGGTCGCGTTCTCGTCGGGCAATCACGCGCAAGGCGTGGCGGCAGCGGCAGCCGCGCTCGGCATGCATGCCACCATCGTCATGCCCGCCGATGCGCCGCGGGCGAAACTCGAAGGCACGCGCCAACTGGGCGCCAAGATCGTCACCTACGACCGCCACCGCGAAGACCGCGAGGCCATCGCACAAAAGATTTGCGACGATCAGGGCGCCACGCTCGTGCGCCCGTTCGACGATCCCTGGATCGTGGCGGGGCAAGGCACCGTGGGATGGGAAATCGCGCAAGACGCGCCCGTCCCGCTCGACGTCGTGGCCGTGCCGTGCAGCGGCGGCGGTTTGGCAAGCGGCATCGCATTGGCGCTTTCAAAGGCAAGCCCCAACACCCGTGTGATGAGCATCGAACCGGCAGGCTTCGATGGCATGCACCTGTCGATGGAAACCGGCGAGCGAACCGCAGCCCCTGCCAAAGGCGTGAGCATCGCGGATTCTCTAATGGCCCCAATGCCCGGCCGCGTTCCCTTCGGCGTCGCGCGGGCGACGGGATTGCGCGGCCTCACCGTCACCGACGCAGAACTGTCACGTGCCGTGAGCTACGCGTTTCGAAAATTGAAACTCGTCGTCGAACCCGGCGGCGCCGCCGCATTGGCCGCACTGCTCGCCGGAAAGTTGGAAGCCCAACACATCGCCATCGTGCTGTCAGGCGGCAACGCCGATCCCGAGACGATCACGAAGTGCTGCAACGATTGGCCTGAGCCTTGAAATGAATCTCACCTCCCCCTTGTGGGGAGGTCGGAGAGCGAAGCGATCCGGGTGGGGGGCCGCTCATCGCGACAAGCACCGTCCCCCACCCGAAAAATCTTCGCTTTGCTCAGATTTGTTCGACCTCCCCACAAGGGGGAGGTGAAAAAAACTACCTCGGCGCCAGAACCATCATCATCTGGCGGCCTTCGATCTTGGGATACTGCTCGATCTTCGCAATCGGCTCGACATCCTTCTGGATGCGCGTCAGCAGCGCCATGCCCAAATGCTGGTGGGCCATTTCACGGCCGCGGAAACGCAAGGTGACCTTCACCTTGTCGCCTTCGTCGAAGAAGCGGCGGACCGAACGCATCTTCACGTCGTAATCGTGATCGTCGATCGTCGGGCGCATCTTGATCTCCTTGATCTCGATGACCTTCTGCTTCTTGCGCGCTTCGGCGGCTTTTTTCTGCTGTTCGTATTTGTATTTGCCGTAGTCCATCAGCTTGACCACGGGCGGCTTGTTTTCCGGCGAGACTTCGACGAGGTCGAAACCTTTTTCTTCCGCGATGGCGCGGGCTTCGTCGGTGCCGATTTCTCCGTATTTGTGGCCGTCGTCTCCGATCAGAAGGATGGAGCGGGCGAAAATTTCCTCATTGACGCGGGGGCCGTCCTTCGCAGCGGGGGCGGGGGCCTGCGTTTGAAAACGTCTGGGTACTATGACTCTCTCCTGTTACGAGCCGTGCGCAGACACTTCGCAGAGCTTTCGCCGGCCCTACGAATCGCTGTTCGGATTTGGCTCAGGCGGAGTCTCCTTGTCGTCGGCGCGCGGTGTTGGTTGTCGCGCGAACCCAAAGGCCCTCAAAGGGCCCGGTTCTGGGCCAGAATAGAACGGCTTATCGGTTTGGCAAGCCTTAATCCGCTGTTTCCTTGCGGGTTTCGGCTTCCTTTTTGATCCGCGCCACGAAGGTTTCCAGCGGCATGGCTCCCAAATCCTTACCGGAACGCAAGCGAACCGCGACTTTTCCTTCCGCCGCCTCGCGCTCGCCCACCACCAGCATGTAGGGGATTTTCTGCAACTGGGCGTCGCGAATCTTCTTCTGCATGCGCTCGGCGGTGGTGTCGATGTCCACGCGCAGGCCCGCCGTGCCGTTCACCACCGGGGTCTGGAACAGGGTGTCGACCACCTTCTGCGAATACTCGGCCACCTTGTCGCTGATCGGAATCACGCGTGCCTGAATGGGTGCAAGCCAGGTCGGAAACGCGCCCGCATAATGTTCGATCAGAAACGCGGTGAAGCGTTCGTGCGTGCCGAGCGGCGCGCGATGGATGACATAGAGCGGATGTTCCCCGCCGTCCTCGCCGATATATTTCAGATCGAACGTTTGCGTGGCCAGGAAGTCGAGCTGATTGGTCGAAATCGTGTATTCGGTGCCGATGGCCGACTTGATCATGAAGTCGATCTTGGGTCCGTAGAACGCGGCCTCGCCCTTGGCTTCCACGAACTTGTAACCGGACTCCGTCATCGCCGCGCGGATGATCGAAAGCGCATCCAGCCATTTCTGCGGCTCGTCGACATATTTGTCCAGCTTGTCGAGATCGGGCAGCGACAGGCGCATGTAATAGTCTTTGATGTCGAGCAGATCGTAATAGCGCGCGTGCAGATGCATCACGCGGATGAACTCTTCTTTCGCTTGGTCATAGCGGCAATAGATGTGCGCGTCGTTCATGCAGAAGCCGCGCACCCGCATCAGCCCCGACAATCCGCCGGATGCTTCGTAGCGATAATCCTGTCCGTATTCGGCGATGCGCAACGGCAGTTCGCGATAGGAATGCCGTGTTGCCCCGTAGATGGTGTGATGGAACGGGCAGTTCATCGGCCGCAGGTAATAGTTCTCGCCGTCGATATCGAGCGGCGAATACATGCTGTCGGCGTAATAGGGCAGGTGCCGCGAACGATAGAACAGCGACTCCTTGGTGATGTGCGGCGTCGCCACCCGGCGATAGCCGTCCTTGCGCTCTTCCTGCAGCGCCAGGAATTCCAGTTCCTGCCTCAGCACCATGCCGTTGGGCATCCACAAGGGAAGGCCCGCGCCGATATCGGGCGAGAAGGTGAAAAGCTCCATCTCCTTGCCCAGCTTGCGATGGTCGCGTTTTTCGGCTTCTTCCAGACGGGTGACGTAAGCCGCCAGTTCCTTGTCGTCGCGCCACGCCGTTCCGTAAATGCGTTGCAGCTGCGGATTGTTGGAATCGCCGCGCCAATATGCGCCCGCGATCTTGGTCAGCTTGAACGCCTGCCCGATTTTTCCGGTCGAGGCAAAATGCGGCCCACGGCAGAGGTCGTGCCAGTCGCCATGGAAATAGATCGAAACGTCTTCGTTCGCCGGAATCGCGCGAATGAGTTCGGCTTTGTAAAACTCGCCGAGCTTCTCGAAATGTTCCACCGCCTCGTCGCGCGGCCACACTTCGCGCCGCGTCGGCACGTCTTGGCTAACGATCTCGTGCATGCGCGCTTCGATCTTGGCGAGGTCTTCCGGCGTGAACGGGGTCTCGCGCGCGAAATCGTAGAAGAAACCGTCCTCGATATTGGGACCGATGGTGACCTGCGTGCCGGGATAAAGCTGCTGCACTGCCATCGCCAGAATATGCGCGGTGTCATGGCGGATCAGATCGAGCGCCTCCGGGTCTTTGCGCGTGATGATGCGCACCTTGGAGTCGCCTTCGAGCGGGCGGAAGATGTCCCACACATGGCCGTTCACCTCGACCGCGAGCGCGGCTTTCGCCAGCCCCGGCCCGATGGCCGCCGCCACGTCGCCCCCGGTCGCCCCGCGCGTGAGCGTCAGCGCCTTCCCATCGGGAAGGGTGACAGTCAGGTCGTTTGCAGAAGCGGGCGCGGACACGGCTTATTTCCCTAGTTTAGTGGACCGCCCATCTGTGAGTGCGGCGGGCCAAAGTCAAGGCATGGCAGGTCTTCAGGCTGCGTTCAGAAAAGAAGCTCTAAGCAAAGAGCCACGAACGGCCCGGAACCTCGTTTATAATGGGCGGGTATTCGTTCGGTGAGGATTCGATGAACCGTCTGGGTTTTGCAGGTTCAATGACGGCGTTTTTGCTGATGTCGGCGGCCCCCGTGGCCGCTGCCCCCGGCGACGACACGGCGGCAGAGGTGATGCGCGATTGCGGCGGCTCAAGCCTGCCGCGCGATCAGGTCAGCACCTGTCTGGAACGGGCCCGGGTGGTCGACCAGTCTTCCCCCTCACCGGAAATCCGCTCTCTGGAAGCCAAGCTGGAACAACGGGTTAGGAACGATCCGGGCGATAGCGCCACCCCGCTCCCGCCGCCCCGCGACCAGATGGGCCAGGACGATGAAGGTCCAGGCGGCCAGGGTTATGATGACGAGAACGGCCCGCCACCGCCGCCCGACGAAGACACGGGTCCTGGCGGTCCACCGGATGAAGATTCCGGCCCCGACGATCAGGGCCCGCCCGATCAGGACATGGGCCCGGATGATCGCGGCTCGCAATCCGCCGCCCCCGACGACGATGACGAACCGCCGGTCGACGATGGCGAGGACGGCTACGACAACAGCCAGCCCGATCAGGGCTACGACGCACCCGACGCGCCTGATGACGAAGGTCCGCCGCCACCCGACGATGACGAGGAAACCGATCAGGGATAACCCGATTTCAAGATGGCCTTTTTGAAGAAAGAGAACTGCCGCGAGGGGCGCGACAAGGAGACGAAGATGACATTCAAGACGATTTCACTTTGTGCCGCCGCATTGGCGCTCGCCACCACGGCCGCATCCGCTCAACCCGCATCGGTGTCGAGTTCGGGCAATGTCTGCCTGAAGACGATCCAGATCGATCACACCGAAACCCCGGACAGCCGCACGATCCTGTTCTTCATGAAGAACGGCAGCGCGTGGAAGAACACGCTGAAGAGCGATTGCGTCGGCCTGCGTCAGAACGGTTTCATCTACGGCCCGACGCCGCCCGATCAGGTCTGCGGCAACTTCCAGACGATCCGCAGCATCGAAACCAAATCGGTCTGCATGCTGGGCGCCTTCACGCCGTATGAGAAAAACAAGGTCGAACACTCCGGCGACCCGCACGAGTAACGCATTACAAACCCTCCCCTTGAGGGAGGGTCGATAAAATTCGGAGCGTAGCGGAGAATTTTTCGGGGAGGGGTCACTGCTCAGACAGTTTGGACCCCTCCCCGAAATTGCTTTGCAATTTCGACCCTCCCTCAAGGGGAGGGTCAGATATCACATACGGCTCGCGTAAACCTGTATCGACGCGTAATCCGAACGCACCGCACGGCACGCCAGCGCGAGCCTCAGAATACTGCGCTGCCATCCCGGCAGATCGACCGGATAAAGCTGTCCCTCGCGCATTGGCTGCCCGCCGTTCACCGGCAGCGAAACCTTCTCGTTGTTGGTGAAGCGGATCACCACCGCGCGGCATTGCGCATCGCCGCCGCGCGGGCGCAGGCCCACCTGACGGAAATGCCGTCCGTTCGCACCATCGACGGTCGTCTCGCCTTCGCGGTTCGCAAAGCGCGCGGAGCCGAGCGCGATCCAGTCATTGTCGTTCCATCCCGGCTGCTGCACCGGCGGCACGCCCGGACCGATGGGTGGACGCCATCCCGGTCCCCAGCCACGCGTATCGGCAAGAATCTCCACCCGCGCACCGCGCGCGCCCGAGGCACGGCAGAGGAAATCGAGGCTGCGCAAACGGCGCGCATCGCCCGGCATGTCGATGTTGATGGGCTGTCCTTCGCGCAAGGTGCCGCGCCACAGATCGCGCGACTCTCCATCGCCGAAACGCGCGGTGATGGTGCGGCACGCCACATCGCTGCCCACCGCGCGCAATTGCACGCGATCCACCGCGCCGCCGAAATTTCCGTATTGGCTGCTGCGCTCCAGCCGGTAATCGATGTCCACCGAACCCACGCGATCCCAATCGGCGAGCGCGGGCGCAATCAGGACTGCGGAAAAGCCAACCGCCAACAGCAAGAACCGAGATGACTTCATGATGACCTCCCCAAGGGGCGCGAGGGGCCGCGCCGCCGAAAAGCTTACGGTCTTCATTGCTTTTGGGAAATGTGCGGGCGCTGTAAGCCGGTTTTACAGGTAGAACGCGGGGGCTGTTACAACCGCCTGATTTCCCTCAATCGGCACGGCAATTGCTTAACAAGAAGTTAAGAATACTGCTGGGGTGTTAACAGATGCGTGGGCTCCTCACCGCGCTGGTATTGGCCAGCGCCATGGCGCTGTCGGTGACGGCAGCGCAGGCCGATTTCGCCGGCGATCAGTTCAGCCAGAACTATTATACCCCCGATACAAGCTCGCCTTATGGCGGCTATTCGGCCACCAATCCCACCTTCACCGCGCCGTTCAGCGGCCAATTGGGCGTCGTGGAGAACGTGACCACGCTCAACGGCTCCATGAGCGCCGACACATTGATCGTCAGCTTCGACACCACGCTCTCCAACCCCACCTGGAACAACAACGCCTTCAACGGCCTGATCTTCACGCTGCAAGGCCCGAGCACGCTCAACATCGCGGGCGTCATCATCCTGCCGGGCACCAACATGTCGGGCTTCGATGCTTCGCGTGTCAGCTTCTCGTCCACCGCGATCAACCTGAACTTCGCGGGCCTTTCTTACGATTGCGACACGCAGGTGAAGATCAAATTCACTTTCCAGCCGACCACGCGCACGCCGGAACCGGCAACGATCGCGCTGTTCGGCGCCGGCCTCATCGGTTTGGGACGGGGCGCGAGACGCAGGCGGAGCTGATCCGAAGCGTTTCGCATCGCACGGGGGAAAGGCCGGAGAAGATCTCCGGCCTTTTTTATTTTCGCTTTGCGGAACTTTTGCCGCGAAGCCATCAAAATTTTTTCACAATCGCATCGTTTGGTGGCGAAGGCGTGGTCATCACGCGCGATTGCGCTATAATGCGCCCACTGGAAACGGTGCTGTCGATGCGTAATTTCGGGCGGATGGCCTTGTTGGCCGCCAGTGCTCTTTCATTTTCGTCTATTGCGTACGCACAAGATGCGTCGTCGCCGCCGCTTGCCTGGCAAAAGGGCCCGGTGAACGCCGCGGTCAGCGCCACCACCGATGGATCGAAAGTCGGCGGCACGTCGAAACTCGAACTCGACACCGGCAGCCTGCAGGCGGCGGTCACCGGCACCATCACCACCAACGCTTCGCACGATGCCACGTCCGATGCGCCGCCCATCGTGCAGGCGGTTTCGGATTCCGGTTCGTGGACGCGCGCGCAGATCGGCGTCACCGCGAAAGCCGATGGCCCGGCGGGATCGACCGTCGCGTTGTCGGGCCAGGACCAGATCACCCAAAGCGTTTCGCCTTATGCGCCCGGCGCGGGCGACACGCGCCAGACCTTGGAAACCAAAGCACTCTCCGGCGATGTGGTGGCCACCATGCCGGTCATGCCCGCGCTTGACGCGAAAGTGGGCGCGTCCGCGTCGCAATCCGATACGCGCAACGCGACCTTGGGCAGCGACAACAGCACCCATCTGCAAACCGGCGACACGCAGGTTTCGGCATCGCTTTCCTATCGCGCCACTGACAAGGTCACGGTCAACGCTGGCGCAACCGTCGAAACGCAGACCGCCAATCTCGACGGCAGCAACGCCAATTCCGCGACGTATTCGTATGTGAAGCCACAGGCCGGTGTTGAGGTGACGCCATGGCACGGCGCCACCGCCAAGCTCGGCGCCGAACAGGCCGTCGAACCGATCAACGGGGCGAACTACATGGCGCTCGCCAATCTTTCGGGCCGCCCGCAAGATCTGAAGATCGCGCCGGACCGCGCCTGGCAAACACAAGCAAGCCTCGAACAGAAACTGGGCGCCGCCAGTCTCAGCGCCAGCATCGCGCAAGGCGCCAACGGCAGCGCGACCGAACTTGCCCCCATCACCGGCGGACAAACGCCCGCAAGCGTCGCGCTGAAAAAGAAACAGAAAGCCACCATCGCGCTCACCCTTCCGCTCGAACCGTTCGGATTGTCCGACACGCAACTGCAATCGCAGGCGACGTGGCGCAATTCGCTGGTGCGCGATCCGGTGACCGGCGCTTACCGGCGTGCAAGTGGCGAGGCGCCGCGCGAAGCTTCCGTCGGGCTGACGAAGAATCTTTCCGCGAAGGACACCAAGATCGGCCTCACCGGCAATCTCGGCACCACGCGCGAATTTTATCAGGTGGGCCAGACGACGGCGGTGCGCACCGAACCCGGCATGGGCGCGTTCCTGTCTTATACGCCCGGACCGATGTCGATGAATCTCAGCGTCGATGGTCTGGTGGGCGGCTCGCAGCAATATTCCGATACGTTTTACGAAGGTTCGCGCAACGGACCCATAGCGTCCACCGCCAACCGCAAGGCCGGGAACACGCATGTCTCGTTCAGCTTGAGCAAGAAGTTCTGATCCGGTCGGCCACAGTTCGGCCACGAGCATCCATTAGGTTCATATTGCGTTTCGTTCCATACGAAGCCCAAGGAGGGGCGACGGAGGAATTGTTGATGCGCAAATTTGTTCTTGCCGCCGGAGCGGTGTCGCTGCTCGCGCTGTCCGGTTGTGCTTATCAAGACGGTTATTACGGCGACGATTACTACGGCCGCGGCGGCACTTACGGCGGCGGCTACGATTATTATGGGCCGGGCTACTACGATCCCTATTACTCCGGGTCGGATTGGTATTTCGACGGCGCCACTTATTTCTATTACGACCGTCATTCGCACAATTGGTACCGGCGCGACCGCGACGGTCATCATTCGCGCGGCGGCGATCATCGCGGCGACCGCGATTGGGGCCGCAACCACGACTGGCATGGTGATCGCAACGCGCCGTGGAACAGGCAAGGCGCCACTGGCCGCCCGCAGGCCCAGCAACCGCAAGGCGACCGCCGCTTCCAAGGGCAGGGCCGCGACTATCGCCAGCACGATGACCGGGGCCACGATTCCCGTTCGCAAGACCGCTCGGATTCGCGCTCAGATTCGCGTCGGCAGCTCTCCCAACCCTCTCAATCGGATGGAAGTGACGACAGCAATCGTCCACGTGACCGTCATCATGGTAACCAAGACCACCGGTAACATGCCCGCAAATCCGGGTTTCACCGCGAGCCGGTGTTGAAATTGTTCACCAATGAGGCGAATTTTTATTTCAAGCTTTAGTTAGATTGTGGCAGGTTTCTGGGGTCAGCGCGGCAAACGGTGACCTGCCTTTGAGTGAGCATCATCTTCCCGACGTCATCGTGCCGGGTACTCGATTTGCGTTCGATTTGCCCGACTTCCGGGAGGTCTTCGAGAAATCGCCGGAGCTGAACCTGATCGTCGACACGCGCTTCACCATCGTGGCGGCGACGGAAGCCTATTGCCAGGCGACGATGACAAGGCGCGAAGACATTCTGGGCCGCGCGCTGTTCGAAGTCTTCCCCGACAATCCCGAAGACACGCGCGCCGACGGCGTGGCCAATCTGCGGTCGTCGCTGCTCAACGTCATCAAATTCCGCATCCCCGACCGGATGCCCGAACAGAAATACGACATGCGCCGCCCCGACGGCGTGTTCGAAGAACGCTTCTGGCGTCCGTTCAATTCACCGATCCTTGGGCAGGACGGTTATGTGCGCTTCATCGTGCACGCGGTCGACGACGTGACCGAACTGGTGCGCATCCGCCGGGAAGAGGCCAGCGCCCGCAAACGCGTGATCGAACAAGAACGCGCCGCCGCCGACCTTCGCCATTCCAACAGCGAGTTGGTTGAGAAGGTGGCGTTGCTGCGCGCTTCGCTCAGGCGTTTGTCGGGTAGCTGAGCGCAACGTGCGGGCAAGTGGATGCCGGTTGCCCGCGTAAAGTTGCGCCAACAAAGAATCTTACGCGCCGCCCAAGAAATCCATCTTGCCGATCTCGATGCCCTTGTGACGCAGCAGCGCATAAGCCGTCGTCACGTGGAAAAAGAAATTCGGCAGCGCAAAGCCGGTGAGGAATTGTGCACCGGTGAAATTGAAGGTGCGGTTGGGCGTCTTCAATTCCACCTGGCGGCTTTCGGCGCCCGCAAACTTCGCCGCATCGATGCTTTTCAGATAATCAACCGTCTTGGCGATGCGCGCCTGCAATTCGGGGATGGTGGTTTCGGTATCGGGAAAACTCGGCGGCTCGCTGCCCGAAAGCCGGGCCGCCGCGCCCTTGGCGGAATCGCTCGCGATCTGGATCTGCTTGATGAACGGATGCATGTCGGGCGCCAGCCGCGCATCGAGCAGCGCTTGCAGCGGAATGTCTTTTTGCTTCGCCTGCGCCACCGCCTTGTCGATGATCTTCGAAAGGTTCTGCAGCATGCCGATCATGGTGGGAACGGACGCGTCGTAAATCGTGAAGGACATGGAATACTCCGTTGCGTTGTAGGGTCATGTTCATGGGATGGAGCGGAATATTCCGCGCACGCCCCCTTAGCCCAGATGTGGGGTCACTTTCGATTTTAACAAGCGTATCAGTTCGGGGTCCATGGCGCGAAATTCGTCGGGAATATCCAGGCAAATCACCCGAATCCCTTTGAGGGACGAACGAAAACGTGCGGAGAGCTTCTGACGCTGGGCGTCTTCCATGACAAAAATAATATCCGCCCATTCGACAAGGTCTTCGCCCAGCGGATTGTCCGCATCGGGATTAAGCCCGGCGGATGCGGTTTCGATGCCGGGAAAACCGGCGAATGTCTGTTCGGCGGTGGGACTGCGAAACCGGTTACGCCCGCAGACAAAGAGAACGCGTTTCATGCCGGTTGCGCAGCGGGCTCACGCATTGCCTTTGACCTTCCCGAAATGCGCACCCAGAAACAATCCCGTCGCCAAAATCCCCAATCCGATTGCGGCTATATCGGCATCGCTGCGCGGGGTCTGTGCGTGCAGCATCACCAGCACATATCCCACCGCGAAATTCGCAAAGCCCCACACCACATTGACGAGCGGCGACGAAAGCCCCTTGCCCGGCGGTTTGGCGAACGGGCTTTGGAATTTGTCGCCCGACATTCCATGCAGGAAATGCGGCAACCCGTTGGCGAACACCAGCCCGCCCGCGAAGTGAATGAGATAGCCGTACCACAGCATCGTCACGCCGCCTTTTTTGCGCCTTTCAGCAAACCAAGCCGCACCAGACTTTCCGCCGTCGCCACCAGCGATTCCTCGTTCGAACGCGGTTGCCAACCAAGCAGGCGTTTGGCCTTCGCGTTCGTTCCGTTCTTCCTCTTGCCGAGTTCGGGCGTGATCAGCCGGATCGCCGGATCGCGCAAGCTCGCAAGCCGCACCAGGAAGTTCGGCAATTCGCGCGTCGGCACTTTCGCCGCCGCTGCACCCATCTTCGCCTTGATGGTGCGCGCAATCTCCGCCATCGACATGAAGTCGCCCGCGACTGCCAAAAACCGCTCGCCCTTCGCCGCCGGATCGGTCATGCAGCGCAAATGCAGATCCGCCACGTCGCGCACGTCGACAACGCCGAAATAGAGTTTCGGGCACCCCGGCATTTCGCCATCCATGAACCGCTGCACAAGGATGATGGAGGTGGAGGTATCCGCCGCCAGCACCGGCCCGAACACGGCCACCGGATTGACCACCGAAAGCTCCAGCCCGTTTCCTTCCTTGGCGATGAAATCCCACGCCGCGCGTTCCGCGATGGTCTTGGACTTCACATAAGCCGAAAGATCGTCGCCGTTCAGATCGGTCCAGTCGTTCTCATCGAACGGCCGCCCCTGCACTTTCTGCCCGTAACCGATCGCGGCAAACGACGACGTCATCACCACGCGCTTCACGCCAGCCGCACGCGAGGCGCGCAGCACCCGCAACGCGCCTTCGCGCGCCGGAACAATCAGATCGTCTTCATGCTTGGGATTGCCGGGCGGGAAGGGCGAGGCGACGTGCAAAACATAATCGCACCCCTTCGCCGCATCGTCCCACCCCGCATCGCCTTCAAGATCGGCGGCAAAGAAAGCGACCGGCGCATTGGCATCGGCGCCCCCTTCCTTCAGCATCGCCCGCACCTCCGGCTCGCGCTTCAGATTGCGCACCGTCGTGCGAACCGAATGCCCCGCCTGCAAAAGCTGGACAATGCTGTGACTACCGATAAACCCCGACCCGCCGGTAACAAGAACCGTCGCCATGAATGCCCCTCGAAGACGAATTTCAAATCGATCTTAGCAAACCGGAAGCCAAATTGAGAACTCCCTCACAAAGGGACCGGACGGCGGACCGGAGATACGCTATGAAATCCGGGGCCTGCACAGGGGAGGCGCTTGTTGAAATTCATTTCGTCTCAGCGCTGGAGCAATCACAGAATTGCGGCGGCGTTTTTCATTGCGCCAATTATACCGTCCGCCGTCGCGACGGCCTTTTGGATAGAGGCTCAACCGGTGAAGGTGATCGGATGGGTCAGCTATGACAGACTTCTCATCATGGGTGTTTTTTTATGCTGGGTGGTTGAAGGGTTGTTTGCCATGCCGGTCTTTGTGACTTTGCGGCGTCTTAATCGGGTTAATCTCAAAACAAGCGTTGTGACAGGCTTGTTGATTGGAACCGCCTTTGGCCTCATTTCCAATTTCTCCATCGATCTATATTGGAGAGATCCCCATCGTACGCTCCATTACCTTGTTCAAGTCATGGATACCGCGTTCTTGGGCGGCTCTATCGGTTTCTTCTTCTGGCTGATCGGCGTCTGGCGCAATCCCGCTTTCATGAAGCAAAGTGATATTCGTGTAGAAGACGTCTTCACCTAAGCCGTCGCGAGCCATGAAGAAGGCGCCGCGTTCACTTTCGCCTGCGCCGCTTCATAAGCAACCGGCTGTGCGATGTTCATCCGTTTACGCGCGGCATCTAAAGGTTCGGCGAACAGTTTCTCGATGTCTTGTTCGTGTATCCACGCGGCCTGTTTGCCGTGGCGATAGCCTTCGATCACCGCGCGGCGCACATCGCGGCCGTAAGGCTCGAACAGGCTTTTCAACGTTCCCATCAACCCGATGAACGCCCAGCCAAGCCCGGTGTTCTGCGCATAGGTGTAGGCGACAAGGCCCAACTCGCCCAAAGGTTCGTCCGCGCGATAACCCGTCAGCGTGTGCAGGATGTCGTGGATGTCGCGTTCGCGCCGGCTGAGCCAGGCATAAGGATGATCTTCGTCGCGCCGCGAAACCTGCTTGCTCACATCGGCCAATCCATCCGCCGAAAATCCCGTGCGGTTCAGGAACGCGCGATACGCAGCGCCCACCGTGCCGGGCGCAAATTGCGCAAGCCATTGCGGATCGGTGAGCTTGCCCATCAGCTCCACACGGTCATACGCCACTTGCCCGCCTTCGCTCGTCTGCAACAGACGGAGATAATTGCGCGCCGACGTGCCCTGGTTGAGCGCGCCCATTACGCGAAACACCTGCACCGTGTCCTTCGGATCGGCGAGCAGTTTGCGGATCGCCGAAAAGGCGGTGCGCCAATCCTTGCGCGTGTTGGTCCACTCGTTTGCGGGTTGAGCTTCGGCCATGGCGCTCTCTATCTGATAATCTTGATTGTCAGATTGTCAGATGCCATGGATTTGTCAAGGGGAGCCCCAAACCGATGCCCGCAAAGCCCGAAAAACGCCGGTATTCCGGCCAAAGTTTCGAAGCCCGCCAGGCCGAACGCCGGGCCAAACTGATCGACGCCGCGCTCGAAGTGGCGGGCCGGGGAGGGCTGGAAGCCGCCTCCGTCGCCGCCATCTGCGCGCAGGCGGGCCTCACCGCGCGCTATTTCTACGAGTCGTTTCCCGGCCGCGAAGAGATCGTGGTGGAGGCCTATCGCCTCGCCCAGCAACGCCTGCTCGCCAACATCGAATCTTCGAAAGACAAACGCGATCCGGCGAAAGCCGCCCTCAAAGGCTTCTTCACCTCGCTCGCCGAACATCCCGGCGCCGCCCGCGTCTTCCTCGTCGATTTGGACGATCACGGCGGCTCGATGCGCATGGCAAGTTTCGAAGGCGCCAAGAAACTCGCCAAAGCCTTCGGCCTGAAAGAAGGCCACCCGCTGATGCTCGCCGGCATCATCGGCGCCATCGTCGACATCGGCAAACGCTGGATCGAATCCGATTTCGCAGAACCGGTGGAGAAAGTGGTGGAGATTGCGCTGCCGTTCACGAAGGTGAGGGGGTAGGGCGCCCAGAGCGAACGCGTTATCGAGCGGCCAACGCTTTTTCCGACAAGATATCTGCATTCCATCTTGCAAAATCGTCGACAGGCAGTCCAACGGGTCTTTCGGCAATCAGCTTGTCGGTGAAGGCGACAAACTCGCCGTCATATTGGTTCCTGAGCCATTTCCAAAGAACGCGAACGCCCGGCGAAGCAAGCCCGCCGGCAAACGTTCGGGAAAATGTCGCGAACGCTTCTTCGCTGAGCAATCCGCTTCTGTGTTGAAGGAAGGTGTCTTCGGAGAGCGTGAACCTTGCCTGCGAATAGACCCTGAACTGAACGAATTGTGCCCGCGTCATATCCTCGGCACCGGCCAACCCCTTCGCAATCGCTTCGGCAAGCGACGGTTCGGCGATCTTCATGAGTATCTCCGACACTCTGCCGGATCGCTCTTGCTGAATGGCGGCCTGCTGATTTCTCTCGGCCTGCTTCACCTGAACGTTTACCTGCTTCAGCTGGAAATAGAGAAATATCAGCGAAACCACCACGGCGATGCTGCTGACGAAACTTCCAAGTGCTGCAAGATCTGAAAGCGACATATGCCCCTCCCGCGAACGAACCCGAGCGGGCCATACTAGCCGGATACCCGACCGCCGGACAGATTGGGGCGCCGCTGTTGCAGTCGCTACCCTATTTTACCTGCACGAGTTCTTCTCGGGTGAGAAGCCACCGACCATCTTTCTTGGCCCATGTTTCGGAAACCGATTTGCGCGTGTTATAGACCCGGCCGCTGAAATTCTCGCGAACCAACATGACGCCTTTCAGCTGCCCGGTATCGGCGGACACCGTAACCTGCGCGTTTTCAATATTCACGCTTTCGATCCGGTAATCTGGAGATTTTGTCGGCATTCCGATAGCGATGTCCCGTTCGGTTGGATCAGAGCCTTGGATCTGCACAAAGTCAGGCGATGAAATTTCCAAAAGTATCTGCGCATTGCGCGCGACGAACGCAGCTTCCCACAAATGAAACCGGCTTTCTATCCGCTCTGCATCGGATGTCATGGCCTCGCTCACCATCTTCAGAGTGGCCATACGATATTCCGCGACCACCACAGCAAGTTGAGCGCAATCGCCAGCGGTGGAGCCTTCGCTTCGCGCGAAAACGCCATCCGGGCCTCGCACGATAACGCCGTTGCTATCCCGCGTGATCGTATTGATGACGATACTCGGATCGTTGCCGGTCATTATCCGGCACACCATCGTCGTTGGGTTGTTCAGGCATTGATAGCCGTCTCCGGATGCGCCCTTGGTGAACCCACCGGGCATCGACGAATAGTGTTGCCATTGGCTCTCGATATCCGATGCCGGGACTGGCTTACAAACATCTTCCGCCGCTTGGGCGGCGATGGCTGTCGTCAGCATGACAGCGCACAGAATTGTCGCAAAAGACCGATTTTTCATGCTTGCGTCCCCCCTCGGATCGAGAGGGGATCATGCTACAAAAAAACCGAACCCAAAAGCCGGATGCTGAAAGGCATTGTTTCGTGAGAAGCTTAGCCAAACAAAAAGGCCCGGTGTTTCCACCGGGCCTTCTTTCATTTCTGGTTGGACGACCCGGCTTCGCTCCTTTGGAGCTACGCCGCGGTAATCTTCGCGGGGCGCGCGATGCGCCCCGCTCAGATTAGAAATCCATATCGCCCATGCCGCCCATGCCGCCGCCGGGCATGGCGGGGCCTGCGTCCTTTTTCGGACGGTCGGCGACCATGGCTTCGGTGGTGATCAGGAGCGAGGCAACCGAGGCTGCGTTCTGCAACGCGGTGCGCACGACCTTGGTCGGGTCCACGATGCCGGCGTCGATGAAGTCGCCGTATTTTTCGCCCTGCGCGTCGTAGCCGAAGGTGTTGGACTTCTGCTCAAGCAGCTTGCCCACCACGATGGAGGCTTCGACACCGGAGTTCTCGACGATCTGGCGCAGCGGGGCCTGGATCGCCTTGCGGACGATCGCGATGCCTTGCGTCTGGTCTTCGTTGTCGCCGGTCAGGCCGTTCAGCGCCTTGGTGGCATAGAGAAGGGCCGTGCCGCCGCCGGGAACGATACCCTCTTCGACAGCCGCCTTGGTCGCATTGAGCGCGTCGTCGACGCGATCCTTGCGTTCCTTCACTTCCACTTCGGTCGCGCCGCCGACGCGGATCACCGCAACACCGCCCGCGAGTTTCGCGAGACGCTCCTGCAGCTTTTCCTTGTCGTAATCGGACGTGGTCTCTTCGACCTGCGCCTTGATCTGGGCAACGCGGCTCTGGATGTCGTTCTTCTTGCCGGCGCCGTCGATGATGGTCGTGTCGTCTTTCGTGATGCGCACCTTCTTGGCGGTACCCAGCATCGTCAGTTTCACGTTCTCAAGCTTGATGCCAAGGTCTTCGCTGATGACCTGGCCACCGGTGACGATGGCGATGTCTTCCAGCATGGCCTTGCGGCGATCGCCGAAGCCCGGTGCCTTCACGGCCGCAACCTTGAGGCCGCCGCGCAGCTTGTTGACCACGAGGGTCGCCAGCGCTTCGCCTTCGACTTCTTCGGCGATGATGAGCAGCGGACGTCCGCCCTGCACAACCGCTTCGAGGATCGGCAGCATCGGCTGCAGCGACGAAAGCTTCTTCTCGTGGATGAGGATGAACGGCTCGTCGAGCTCGGCCACCATCTTCTCGGCGTTGGTGATGAAATACGGCGAGATGTAGCCGCGGTCGAACTGCATGCCTTCCACGACATCCAGTTCGGTGGCGAGGGACTTCGCTTCTTCCACCGTGATCACGCCTTCATTGCCGACTTTCGCCATGGCTTTGGCGATCATGTCGCCGACTTCCTTGTCGCCATTGGCCGAAATCGTGCCGACCTGGCCGATTTCTTCGTTCGACTTCACCTTCTTGGAGCGCTTCTTCAGATCGGCGATGACGGTGTCGACCGCCTTCTCGATGCCGCGCTTCAGATCCATCGGGTTCATGCCGGCGGCAACGGCCTTCTGGCCTTCGCGCACGATCGCCTGCGCCAGAACCGTCGCCGTCGTGGTGCCGTCGCCGGCCACGTCGTTGGTCTTGGAGGCGACTTCGCGCACCATCTGTGCGCCCATGTTTTCGAACTTGTCTGCCAGTTCGATTTCCTTGGCGACCGTCACACCGTCTTTGGTGGTGCGGGGCGCGCCGAAGCTTTTTTCGATGACGACGTTGCGGCCCTTGGGACCCAGCGTCACCTTCACGGCGTCGGCAAGGATGTCGACGCCGCGCAGCATCCGCTCGCGCGCATCGGCACCGAATTTAACGTCTTTGGCTGCCATGTGTTGTGTCTCCTGTTGTTTGCGAATAGCGAGTGGCGAATGGCGCGTAGCAAAAAGGGGAAACCCCCATTCGCTATTTCCTATTCGCTATTCGCCCTTAAGCGGCTTTCTTCTTGCCCGCGGCGCGGCCTTCGAGAATGCCCATGATGTCGGACTCCTTCATGATCAGGAGTTCCTGGCCGTCGACCTTCACTTCGGTGCCGGACCATTTGCCGAACAGCACGAAATCGCCGGCCTTCACTTCGGGGGTGACGCGCTTGCCGTTGTCATCCAGCGCGCCGGGGCCGACAGAGACGACTTCGCCTTCCTGCGGCTTTTCCTGAACGGTATCGGGAATAATGATGCCGCCGGGGGTTTTTTGATCCTCCTGGACGCGGCGGACGACCACGCGGTCGCCAAGCGGGCGGAATTTCATGGGGAGTTGCTCCTCAAAAGTTTATACCTTGCAAGTACTTGTGGGGACCTGACCCTCAAGGGCCAGATATGGCAGCACTCCCGCGTGGGGAGTGCCAACCGTCGCTGGGTACTTAGTGAGAGGCCCCGGAAGCGTCAAGCCTTTCCGGGCGGGATTGTCGCGGGTGGCCAATCAACTTCACCCAACTGTCATCCCGGCCAAGCGGCGTGAGCCGCGCAGAGCCGGGACCTATTGAGCAGCCGCTCCATGGGTCCCGGTTCTCGCTTGCGCTCGACCGGGATGACAGGGAAAGAAATGTTCAAAGGAATCGGTTTCAGGAAGCACTGCCATGACAGACACAACCCTCCCCGAAGGTTTCTTCGCGCTCCATCTGGGGGACTGGGGCTTCATCCCCGAAAACGGCCCGCTCTATGGCAAGCGCGATGGCGACTTCTTCATGCTTGGCTTCCGCGTGGAGGAACGCCACTGCAATCCCGCCCGCATCTGCCACGGCGGCATGCTCATGACCTTCGCCGACATGCAGCTTCCCTTCGGCATCCGCTTGCAGGCGCTATCCGATCCCGGCTTCCTGCCGACGGTCAGCCTGTCGGCAGAATTCATGGCGCCCGCACCGCTGGGCACCTGGGTGCAAGGCCGCACCGATGTCTTGAAGACCACCCGCAACCTCGCCTTCGCCCAATGCCTGATCACCGCAGACGGCGAACCGGTGTTGCGCGCCAGCGGCATCTTCAAAGTGGCATCGGCCAAAGGCGACGTCGCACCGCTCGACAGAGTGCTGAGCAAACCATGACTCTTACCTCCCCCTTGTGGGGAGGTCGGAGAGCGAAGCGATCCGGGTGGGGGGCCGCTCATTGCGGCACGCACCGCCCCCCACCCGAAAAATCCTTCGCGTTGCTCAGAATTTTTCGACCTCCCCACAAGGGGGAGGTAAGATGATTTGATCGAGGGGGCGCACATGGCGAAGTTCGAAGGTTTTCCGAAAGACTTCTACGATTTCTTCCGCGAGCTGAAAGCGCATAACCAGCGCGAATGGTTCGAAGACAACAAACCGCGCTTCCGCGATCATGTGCAGGCGCCGATGAGCGTGTTCATCGAAGCCATGGCGCCCGAACTGAAGAAGGTCTCCAAACATTTCGTCGCCGATCCGCGCCCCAATGGCGGCTCGATGTTCCGCATCTATCGCGATGTGCGCTTTGCCAAAGACAAGCGCCCGTACAAGGAACACGCCGCCTGCCACTTCCGCCACGTCACCGCGAAAGATGCGCATGCGCCCGGCTTCTACATGCACTTCGCGCCCGGCGAAGTGATGTTCGGCGGCGGCTCGTGGATGCCGCCCTCCGATGCGCTGGCCAACATCCGCGGCGCCATCGCCGCCAAACCCGCCGCCTGGACAAAGGTGACGAACGACAAGACGTTCCAGAAAACCTTCGGCGAAGTGCGGGGCGAAGGCCTTGCCCGCCCGCCGAGCGGCTTCGCCCCCGATCACCCGCACATCGAAGACCTGAAACGCAAAAGCTTCTTCGCGATGAAGCAGTCGGATGCCAAACTCACCCAGCAGCCAAAGCTGATCGGCGAAGTGTCGAACACTTTCAAAGCTGCAAGCCCTTTGCTGAAATTCATCTGCAATGCGCTCGCGGTGCCCTATTGATGCCTAACGGTTTTTAACCATACCGGCAGCGTTTCAACGTTTCCGTAACGCGCACCGCGCTATCCGTCCCACATTGTTAGAGACGGATTTCGCTTGGCCGATATTTTTCCCTTCCGGCGCGCGCCCAAAGCGCGGCGCAAGGCGCAAAGCGCGCTCGCGCAGTGGAGCTGGCTGCCGTGGCAGCCGCTCGCGATGCTCGTGCTGATCGCCGCGACCTTCGGCACCATTCAGTTCGTCGATGCGAGCCGCAAACAGGTGTCGGAAGAAATGTCCGCAGCCGTCGAAGCGCCCGCCGAAATCCATATCGCCACCGCCAACGTGCCCATGCCGCTCTGCAAAGGCTGGCCGCGCGTGAACTGCGTGATCGACGGAGACACCATCTGGTATCAAGGCGAAAAAATCCGCATCGCGGATATCAACGCCCCCGAAACCCACGATCCGCAATGCACCTATGAAGCCGATCTGGGCCGCAGAGCCACCAACCGCATGATCGCGCTGCTGAACGCAGGCCCGTTCGAAATCGTCACGACCGGCGACCGCGATGAAGACGTCTATCACCGCAAGCTACGCCTCATCGAACGCAACGGCCATTCGCTCGGCATGACGCTGGTAGACGAAGGCCTCGCCGAACGCTGGCAGGGCTATCGCCGCAACTGGTGTATTTAAAAATATACCGTCATCCTCCGGTCGCGCGTTTCGCGCGATCCGGGGGACCCAATTGTTCACACGCAAAAAGAAAATTGGGTCGCCCGGATAAACCGGGCGATGACGAATATTGAGTTTGTTTTTCTACTTCTTCACCGCCACGCGCCAGATCGCGCCGCCCGTGTCATCCGCAATCAGCAACGCCCCATCCGGCGCCACCACGATGCCGACCGGTCTGCCATAGGCCGTTCCGTCTTCCGGCAGGAAGCCGGTCAGGAAATCCTGCGGCAAGCCGCTGGGCATTCCGTTTTTGAACGGCACATAGACCACCTTGTATCCGACATAAGGCGAACGGTTCCACGATCCATGTTCGGTGATGAACGCGCCGCCGCGATAACGCGCCGGAAACGCATCGCTTGTGTAGAATGCCAGCCCCAACGCCGCCACATGCGCCCCCAACGCATAATCCGGCGTCTTGGCTTTCGCTATCAAATCGGCCCGCCGCGGCTCCACGCGTTCGTCGGCATGTTGTCCCCAATACGCCCAAGGCCAACCATAGAAATCGCCATCGCGCACGCGCGTCAGAAAATCGGGCACCAGATTGGCACCCAGAAAATCGCGCTCGTTGGAAACGGTCCAGAGCTGCTTCGTCACCGGCTCATACCCAAGCCCGTTGGGATTGCGGATTCCCGATGCATAAACCCGCAAACCCGAACCATCCGGATTCATCTCCAGCACATTGGCGCGCAGCTTCTCGTTGTCCAACCCGTTCTCGCCCGCATTGCTGCCCGAACCGACGGTGACATAGATCTTCTTCCCGTCCGCGCGCGCGAACAGATTACGTGTCCAATGATTGTTGTACCCACCCACCGGCAAGGTCGCGATCTTCTTTCCCTTCGCCGAAATCGAAACCTCGCCGTCGCGATAGGGATAGGTTTTCACGCTGCCCGTATCGGCCACATAGAACGTGCCGTTCGCAAGCAACATGCCGAACGGCCGGTCCAGATCGCCGCTCAGGAATGTCGATGTCTTGTCCACCATGCCGTCGCGATTTGCATCGCGCAGCAGCGCGATACGATCCGGGCTTTTCACGATGACGTTGGTGTGCCGCTCCAGCCAGTAATGGATGCGGTCCTGCATCGAAGTCGGCGGCGTGCGGATGATGCTCGACTGCGCCGCCAGCACATCGCCGTTCGGCAGAACATAAAGCCAGCGCGGATGGTCGACCGTCGCATAGCGCGTGACCACAAACCCCAGCGGCGCCTTGGGCGCAACATTCTTGGGCCAGCTTTCATGCGTCGCGAAATGAAGTGACGGGACCAGCCCCGTATCGGGCACGGGAAGTTTCGGATTCGGCCCGGTGGAAGAAGAAGGTGTCGAACCCGACCCGCCCACCATCACGGCAAACACGGCGCAGGCGGCAAGCTGCAGAAGGCGTGGGGTCACGTTTCATCCCTTGAATTATCGTTGGAGCGGGAAGAACATTACCCCGATGAGCCCCAAGCCGACAGAGGAAGAACGCGCGGCTATCCGCGCCCGGCGGCCGCATCCGCGCTGGCGGATCGTGCGCGACGTGCTGGTGCTGCAGGTCAAGCTATTTATCGGCAACGTGCACAACTTCCTCCTGATGCCAGTCTGCCTCTTCGCCGCCGCACTCGACATCCTGTTCAAGAACCGGCGCGACGAAGCCTGGCTTTATAAAACGCTCGCCTGGGGCCGCCATTTCGAAGAACGCATCGGCCTCTACAGCGCCCTCCACGAAGACCCGCACAACCCGCCGGAGAAATACAGCGTCGACAGCGTGATCGCCCGCGTGGAGACCGCGATCAAGAAGAACTACGAAAGCGGCGGGACGACAGCATCGATGAAAGCGGCAGCGGACAAGGCGTTCGAACGGATGGCATCACGCACGGCAAAGTTGCGGCTGAAGGCCAGCACGTCACAGGAAACCAATTCGGAATCCGAACAACCCGAACCCTCCCCTTGAGGGAGGGTCGATAAAATTCGGAGCGAAGCGAAGAATTTTTCGGGGAGGGGTCCAGGCTGCTTCAGTATTGACCCCTCCCCGAAAAATCCTGACGGATTTTTCGACCCTCCCTCAAGGGGAGGGTAGGCAGTCACACCGCCACCGCCTTCATGCTCATCACATCAAGCATGAAACTCCCATCCGCCTCGATGGCGAAGTGCTTCACCACATCCTCGCTCATATCCTTCTGCAACGCGCGAATAGCATCGGCATAAACCGGCGGCGTCTGCATCCGCGCGATCCACGATGCGTAATCCAACCGGATACGCCGCTCCACAGCAGACGCCGGTTCGAACCCCGCCTCGCGCAACATCTGGCTCCATTGCGAAACCGAATAATCCCGCACATGGCTCGGATCGCGCAGCATCTCGATGGTCTGTAAAAACGTGTCCAGCAGCGGCGCTTCCGGCGGCACCGCATCCATGAACATCGCCGATGCGCCGCGCTTCGCCACGCGCCGCGCCTCGCGCAAACCGCAGCGAATGTCGTGCCAATGATGGGCGCTGAACCGCGTCACCACGAAATCGAAACTCGCATCGGCAAACGGCAGCTTCTCCACCGTTCCCTGCTGCGTTTTCAAATTCGCAAAGCCCCGCCGCGCGCCTTCCTGCGCAACGGCGGCAAGCATCTCCGCCGAAAGATCGTAAGCGGTCATCTCGCCCACATGCGGCGCAATCGCGAAACTCGCGTGCCCGCCGCCGCACCCAAGATCGAGCGCGCGCTTGAAACCGCCTGCTCGCGCGAATTCCGCAAGCTCCTGCAGATCCTCGCCCTGCGCATGCACCGCGCTCTGCACATAAGCCGCGGCCCGCGGGCTGAACTGTTTCGAAACCAGATTGTGGACTGTGTTGCTCATCATTTCGCCAGATAGGATTCCAGAACGTTGACGGTGATCTCCGCCAACGCATCCAGATTGTACCCGCCTTCGAACACGAACAAAGTCGGTTTGCCTGTCGTTTTCAGCATGTCGCCCATGCGTTTGTAATCTTCGGTCTGCAGGCGGAACCGGCAGATCGGATCGCCCTCGAACGTGTCGAGCCCCAGCGACACCAGCACCACATCGGGCCCAAAATCGCGCACCCGCGCAATCGCGGCCTGCAACGCTTGCGAATACGCAGCCCAATCCGTCCGGCGCGGCAACGGCATGTTGACGTTCGCATCTTCGCCCGCACCTTCACCGCGCTCATCGGCGAAACCCAAAAAGTGCGGGTAAGCGAAAGAAGGATCGGCGTGAATGGAAACGAACAGCACATCGGAACGATCATAGAAAATCGCCTGCGTCCCATTCCCGTGATGGTAGTCGACATCCAGAATGGCAGGCCGCAATCCCTGATCCACAAACCACTGCGCCGCGATGGCGACATTGTTGAGATAGCAATAGCCGCCATAAAGATCGGCACTGGCATGATGCCCCGGCGGTCGCGTCAGCGCGAACGCGGCTTTCTCGCCCTGATGAATGGCCCGTGCCGCCGACAACGCGACGTTCGCCGCATTCCTCGCCGCGTCCCACGTGCCTTTCAGAATGGGCGTCGCCGTATCGAACGTATAAGAACCGAGCCGCGCCTCGATGTGCCCATGCAATTGCGTGCGAAGTCCGCGCGCAGGCCAGGCGGAGGGCACCGCGGCAGCCTCAGGATCGCGATAACGCTTCACCCATTCGTCATGTGCTTCGGTGAGGAACGAAACGAACTCCGCATCGTGAATGCGAACCAGCGGCGCGTTGCCGAACTCGGATGGCGGCAATATCGGCCCGAGCTTGCGCTCCTCGATCCGCGCGCGCACGCGTTCGGCGCGCTCCGGAATCTCGACGGCTGGCGTCAGCTTGCCGCCTTCGAACTCCTGTAGCGGCGCGTGTCCCAGATGCGCGGGCGAATAGTATGTCTGCAAACGGTCAGATCCATCGGCGTGTCCGCGCACGATAGGCTGCGTAAACCGGGCCGTGAAGCCGCCCCAGATGATCTTCTTCCAAGCGCACCTGTGCCGAAATGGCAACCGCCGCAACCGCCAGCAGCGAAAGCGTCACCCCGTTGGGTGCCACGAGGAAGATGCCAAGGATCGCCGCGAACATGCCCACATAGATCGGGTTGCGCGAAATCCGGTGCAGCCCGGTAGTGACAAGTTCGGTGCGGGTGTTGCTACCGATGCCCACGCGCCACGAAGCGCCCATGTTCACCTGCGCCACAACCACCAGCAACGTGCCAACGATCATCAATGCGAGACCAGCCACGGCGGCCAACGGTGAAACCAGCCAGTAAAGCGGCCCCAATTGCGCGCCCGCCGCCGGATTGATGGCGTGCGCCACGCAGAAGGCGGTGCCCAGCAACACACATATCTTGAACACGTTGCCGAGAAAGGCATGCGCATCGTCGCCCGCGGGCAGCACGATGGCCTTCACCCCCTTGCGGGAAAGCCCCATCGCGATGGCCCCGGTCGAAAGGCCCATCACGCAAAGGGCCGCCAGCGGCGCCCAGTTCGGTACGAATGGCTCGGTCATCAGCCCCTCCTGCATTTGCGACTTATTCTCAATTATGCCGCATTCAGCAGGATCGCGCCAGTGGCAATTGCGCCCGCCGCCAGCCAGCGGCGGACGGTCATTTTCTCGCCCAGGAAGTGCATGGCGAGCCCCGTCCCAAATAGCACGCTGGTCTCGCGAAGGGCGGCCAGTTGGGCGGTGGCCCCAAAGCGATAGGCCAGCATCGCCGAGCCATAAGTCGTGATGGAAAGCGCACCCAACACCGCGCCCAGCTTCCATTGCCGCCGCGCCTCGATCACCACCTCACGCCCGCGAATGCCCGGCGCGGTGACAAGCACACAGAACCCATGCGCCACGAAGAACCACAACACATACGTGAACGGCTCCTTCACCGCGCGCACGCCCGATGCATCGATCAGCGTGTAACACCCGATGGTCAGCCCCGTGGCGAGCGCAAATCCCAATCCCTTCGCAGCACCCGCCGTCGCGCGGTGCGAAAGCCCGATCGAGATCACGCCCCCGCAAACGAACGCGATGCCCAGCAACTCGACAGCCGGCGGATGTTCGCCCAGAAGAAAGATCGCACCCAACGCCGTAAACAACGGCCCCGTGCCGCGCGCCACCGGATAAACGGCGGAAAACGCCGCGTTCTCATAAGACAGCACCAGAAACAGTTCATAGATCGCATGCACGAACGCCGTGCCGACCAGAAACCAGATCGCACGCCCTTCCGGCAGCGGCACGAAAAACAGAAACGGCGAAACGATGATCGCAGAAAACACCCCGATCAAAAGCCGCATCGCATATTTGTTGTCGGCCCGCTTGGTCAGAATGTTGACCACCGCGTGGACGACGGCAGAAAGCAGAATCAGGAAAAGGGCGAGCATGTGGGAGGAGGCTAGCGCAGTTTTCAGAATTCCCCCTCTCCCCAGCGGGGGAGAGGGCGGGGTGAGGGGGCGATGTTTCAACCTGCGTTGTAGCCGGACGGTTGTTGCGCCATCGTGGCCAACAGAAAACGGAATATAGGTGTCACCACCACCCCCCCACCCCAACCCTCTCCCCCGCTGGGGGAGAGGGAGCAAGAGAGTTCAGCAAATGCCCTATCTCAACGAATCCCTCATCGGCGTTCCCGGCGGGCGCGCCAAGATCCAGACGCCCGCACTGGTCGTCGATCTCGACATCCTCGAACGCAACATCGCGCGCATGGCCGAACATGCGAAGAAGCACAACATCGCGCTGCGCCCGCACGCCAAGACGCACAAGAGCGTCGAAATCGCCAAACGCCAGCTCGCGGCGGGCGCGCTCGGCATCTGTTGCGCGAAACTGGGCGAGGCCGAAGCGCTGGCCGCAGGCGGCATCGATTCCATTCTTCTCACGTCGCCCGTCGTGACCGACGCCGGCATCGCGCGCGTGATCGCGCTCAACGGCCAAATGCGCGAGTTGATCCTCACCTGCGACAACGCCGAAATCGCAAGCCAACTCGCCGACGCCGCGAAAGCCAGCGGCAAGACTCTGAAAGTCTTCGTCGACATCGATCCGGGCCTTGGCCGCACCGGCATCCGCCCGGATGGCGCCATCGCGCTGGTCGAACAAATCGCCAATGCCCAGAGTTTGGAATTCTTGGGCCTGCAATGTTACGCGGGCCAGGTGCAGCACATGGAATCGCCCAACGAACGCCGGTCCCGTTCGCTCGAAGCGATGAAGGAACTGGGCGAATTGCGCGATGCGTTGCGCGCCAAAGGCATCGCACCGAAAACCCTCTCCGGCGGCGGCACCGGCACCTTCGACATCGATCCCGATGCGCATGTGCTCACCGAATTGCAGGTCGGCTCCTACGTCTTCATGGACCGCCAATATAATGATGTGTGGGAAAAGCCCGGCGACCGTCCGCCGTTCGAGGTTTCGCTCTGCGTGCAAACCACCGTCGTCAGCGCCAATCGCGACAGCCTTGCCACCACCGATGCAGGGCTGAAGGCCTTTGCAACCGATGCCGAAGCACCGAAGATTCTTTCCGGCGCGCCGGAAGGCGCCAATTATTTCTTCTTCGGCGATGAGCAGGGCGGGGTGTTCTATCCGCCGGGCGCGCAGAAATTGCGGCCGAAAGATGTCTTGCGTTGCGTGGTTCCGCACTGCGATCCCACCGTCAATCTCTATGATTGCTATCACGCGGTGCGCGGCGACATTTTGGAAGCCATCTGGCCGGTGGATGCACGCGGCCGTTCCGCCTAAACATCTCACTCGCAAGTTCCCGGAACGTCGCCCTCTCTGAAAGCATTGTTCATGCTGGGTTCAGCCGCTGTTTGCGAAAGTCGCAATCAGACGGGCTGGGGCAGTTCGGAGAGCACTTATGAACAAACTTGCCAAAATCGCACTCGGTGCCGCCATGGTAGCGGGTGCAGCGACATTGGCCGCGCCGTCCGCCTCTGCGCGCGTGAGCGTCGGCATCGGATTCGGCGTTCCGGGATATGGCTATGGATATGGCCCGGGCTACTACGGCCCGCCGCGCTATCGCTATGACCGCTGCGATCCCTACAGCCGTTATTACGACCCCTATTATTGCGGCGATCCGTACTACAACAGCTCCTATTACGGCGGTTACGGTTACGGCCCGTATTTCGGCGATGTCGTCTTCTTCGACGGCGGCTGGTGGCGCGGTCCGTTCCGCCATCGCTACTATCACGGCAGCAACTGGTATTGGGTGAACAACGGCTGGCACCGCAACGAATGGCGCGGCCGCACGCCGGGTAACATCTCCTTCCGCAACGGCGGATATTATCGTGGTGGCCATTACGGCGGCTTCCATGGTTCGAACAATTTCGGCCGCTCGGGCCGTTCCGGCGCCACCACACACTTCAATGGCGGCAGCACCAGCGGACGCGCCTCGTTCCGCGGCGGCAACGGCTCCTATCATGGTGGCCATTCCGAAGGTGGCCATCATCACGGCCACTGAACAAACGGACGCTGACCAAAAGAGTCAGTGACGTTCAACGAATGCAAATCGCCTGTCTGGCGTTAGACAAACGATTTGCCTAAGCGGTCCCGGAGTCACCGCCGGGGCCGCTTTCTTTTTTGGGCCTGTCGGTGAGATAATAGTTCGATTTCGATAGTCTTGCACGTCCGCCATTTTTCGGACCGATTGGGTTCATCGTCAGTTCACGTGCGTATTGTCATTGTCCACACAGTGAAGCGCTATTGGGAAGGATACTCCATGCGAACCGCTTTCAAATCGCTCGTTGCCGCCGCCGCCATGGCGGGCGCGAGCCTCGTCGCATCCGCACCTGCAAAGGCGGATGGCTTCGGCATTTCCATCGGCCCGGGCGGCGGCATCTCGTTCGCCGTCACCAGCGGCGGTTATTGCGACAGGTGGGGCTGCCCGGACGATTATTGGGGCTATCCGGTTTATTACGGGCCCGTGTATTGGGGCGGCAGCTGGTACAATGGTCCGCTCTATTATCGCTACTCCGGCGGCTCATATTGGTATTGGGTGCATGGCGGCTGGCGTCGCGACGAATGGCGCGGCGCGCGTCCCGGCTGGTGGCGCAACGACTATCGCTATGGCCCGGCGCTGAGCCTGGACTATTACCACAGTCACGGTTTCCGCGTGCGCGACAACGACTGGAATCGTTATCGCACCTGGAGCCGCACCCACAATTGGGATCGCGACCACCGCGATTGGAGCCGTGGACACGATTGGAGCGGCGACCGCAGGTTCAATGCGAACGTCAATCACAACGATTGGAATCGCGGCAACAACAACAACCGTGACTGGAATCGCGGCAATGACAATCGCGGTAACGACAATCGCTTCAACAACCGCGAAATCCGCAACGACAATCGCGAGATCCATCAGGACCGCCGCGAACTGTCCAACGATCGCCACGAACAACGCGGCGATAATCGGGAACTCCGTCAGGACCGTCGAGAGCTGAACACCGACGTTCGGCAGGGTGCGGGCCGCGCGGAGATCCAGCAGGACCGTCGCGAAGTCCATGGCGACCGTCAGGAAGTGCGGCAGGATCGTCAGAACCGGCAGAACGACCGTCAGGATACCCATCAGGATCGTCAGGACCGGAACAACGACCGGCAGGACCGCAACAACGACAACCAGGATCGTCACCACGGCGGTCACGGGAACCACTAAACGTCCCGCGCACAAAGGCCCCGGCTTTACCGCCGGGGCCTTTTCTTTTGCGCCAGCCGTTATTCGTGAAATCTTCTGTGGCCCAAGCGCTTAGCCGCGCAAAGCTTTTGCGCATAAACATTATATTTCAAACGCGCTTGACCCGTTTGCCGCCGCGCGCAATGTGATTGCGCCGAACCAAGGAAGGCCCCCATGCGCATCGGTGTTCCCAAGGAAATCAAGAATCACGAATACCGCGTCGGCATGACGCCCGCCGCCGTGCGCGAACTGACCGCGCGCGGCCACGAAGTGTTCGTGCAAACCCAAGCCGGCGAAGCCATCGGCCTGCACGACGAGATGTACACCCGCGTCGGCGCGAAGATTTTGCCGAATGCGGACGAAGTGTTCGCCAAAGCCGACATGATCGTGAAGGTGAAGGAACCGCAGCCGGAAGAAATCAAACGCCTGCGCAAGGGCCAGACGCTTTTCACCTATCTCCATCTCGCACCCGATCCCGAACAAACCAAAGGCCTGCTCGAATCCGGCGCCATCTGCATCGCCTATGAAACGGTGACCGATGTGCGCGGCGGCCTGCCGTTGCTCGCGCCCATGAGCGAAGTCGCGGGCCGCATGTCGATTCAGGCCGGTGCGCATTGCCTCGAAATCGCGCAAGGCGGACGCGGCCAATTGTTGGGTGGCGTGCCCGGCGTTCCCGCCGCCAAAGTGGTGGTGCTTGGCGGCGGCGTGGTCGGCACCAATGCCGCGCGCATGGCGATGGGCCTCGAAGCGCATGTCATCGTGCTCGATATCTCGCTACGCCGCCTTTATGAACTGGACGAACAGTTCGGCTCGCGCATGCACACGCTGTTCTCGACCATCGATGCCATCGAAGAACAGGTGGTTTCCGCCGATCTGGTGATCGGCGGCGTGCTGCTCCCGGGTGCCGCCGCTCCCAAGCTCATCACCGAAGAAATGGTGAAGCGCATGAAGAAGGGCTCGGTGATCGTCGACGTCGCCATCGATCAGGGCGGCTGTGCCGAAACCTCCCACGCCACCACCCATGCCGATCCCACCTACAAGGTGCATGACGTGGTGCACTACGCAGTGGCCAACATGCCCGGCGGTGTGGCGCGCACCTCCACCTTCGCGCTGAACAACGCAACCTTGCCCTTCACCATCGCGCTCGCCGAAAAAGGCCCGGAAACGGCGATGAAGGCGAACCCGCATCTGATGGCGGGCCTCAACGTCTACAAAGGCACGCTGACCTACAAAGCCGTGGCGGATGCGCAGAAGATTGCGTATCAGGATGCGGCAAAAGTTTTGGGCGCCTGATCGGGCCAAGCGGGGGACCATATGAAGCTTTTCATGAGCGCGACCTCGCCGTTCGCGCGCAAGGTCCGCATCGTCATCCGCGAAAAAGGCCTCACCGATAAGGTTGAAGAAGTCCCTTTCGTCCCCATCGAAGCCAAACCCGAATTGCTCGCCATCAATCCGCTGTCGCAAATCCCCGCGCTGATCGATGACAACGGCGTTTCGTGGACGGACAGCAGCTTGATCGCGGCGTGGCTGGACCAACAGGGCGGGGGCCCAGCCCTTCTTCCGCCCGCAGGCACCGAAGACTATTGGCGCGTGCGCCGCGTCGAAACAGCTGGCATGGGCCTGTTCGAGATGATGGCAAAGATCGTCTACGAATACCGCCGCCCCGAAAACGAACGCTCGCCGTTCTGGCTTGGGCGCTGGCAAGACAATCTCAAACGCGGCTTCGAACACGCCGAAGCGATTTGCCCGCAAGGCGATGCGCTGGACATGGGCAGCTTGACCCTCGCCGTCGCAGGCACGTTCTGCGACCTCCGCCTGTTCGACATCGGCTGGCGAAGCTTGGCCCCGCGCATCTCGCGCCTCAACGAGACGCTGGAAAAGCGCCAGAGCTTTATCGACACAAGGCCATAACTCCAACTATCACCATGGCCACCACCAAATTCACCATGGCCGGGTGCGACGCGCGCACCCACCCCCAAATTCACCATGGCCGGGCTTGACCCGGCCACCCAGCGCGACCGCGTCTGCGGTTGCAATAACGTCTCTTCGGCGCGCGGA